>PPYE01432612.1_pt1 | contig 57201 bp, 48 predicted proteins | sample 1559881 | NCBI WGS metagenome assembly PPYE01 (sample SAMN08240022, study PRJNA423297) | Human gut metagenome, whole genome shotgun sequencing project.
ATTTTTATAAAAAGATATTTTAAAATAGTATATAGAAAGAGAGTTAGGAAAGTTCTGTGCTTTCGTTGCTTTCGTTGCAGGGGCCTTCTCAAAATCCCCCCACCTCTTGTAAACCTGCTCGCTCTTATTGTATAATAAAGGCATCCGAACAGATAAAAAGAGGGGCAAGGTTCCCTCACCCGAAAGGAGGTTTTTCCCACGATTACCATTTCGTTGATCGACCGCCAGCACCGGGAGGACATCAACCTCCCCAACCAGCCCTTCCCGCTGTTTGGCCGCATCCTTCCCTCCTACCAGGACGGCTGCTGGAGCTATCGGACCGAACGCTTTCCCCCGGAAGCCGTCTCGGAGATGTGCTTCCCCGACGAGCAGTATGACTTCGACGCCCTCTCCCAAAACTCCATCTTTGTCGGTGCATACGACAGCGGTCACTGTGTCGGCCTTGCCATCCTGCAGCACTCTCCCTTCCGCTACCTCTACCTGTACGACCTGAAGGTCAACCGCGAGATGCGCGGCCGGCATATCGGTACGCTGCTGATAGAACAAGCCAAGGAGATTGCCCTTCAGCAGGGATACCGGGGAATCCACACCGTCGGTCAGGACAACAACCTCGCCGCCTGCCTGTTCTACCTGCAAAATGGCTTTGTCATCGGCGGGCTGGACACCCACATCTACCGCGGCACCGCGCAGGAGGGCAAAAAGGATATCCACTTCTACTGCGATCTGCCTGCACCTTGCTCCACCCCATCAGAAAGGACTGAACCAAATGCCTGAAACCACACCCCTCTTCCAGACCCAGACCACCTACACCTTCGCCGAGTACAGGCGCTACAGCCGCGCTTTGCAGAACAAGGTGATGCACCGGCCGCTGGTCATCGCGGTCATGATGGCCTGCCTGGTGCTGCTGGCCCTGCTCTCGGACGACAACTCGATGCGGGTCGCCTTCCTCATCGTCGCGGTGCTGACCCCGCTGATCTTTTCCCTCATCGGCTCCCGGATGGAGAAGAAGGCCTACTACGCCAACACCGCCATGCAGGACATCGTGCTGACCTACTCCTTCTACCCCGACCATGTGGAGACCAACAACACGCTGGGCTTCACCACCATCCCCTACGACAAGCTCTACCGCGTGGTGGAGACCCCCACCAATTTTTACTTGATGATCGCCCGCAACCAGGGGATGGTGATCGTCAAGGAGAACTGCTCTGCCGAGCTGATCGCGTTTTTGCAGAAGCTGGGAAAATAAGTGTGCAGCCATCAAAACAGACCGGTTTATCCCCCATGTTTTCGGGGACAGGCCGGTCTGTTTTTATACTTTCGGGGCGTTACAGTTGCACGTTCCTGTGCAACTTTTGGGGGCAAACGGGGTATTAGTGAAGGGGGAATTTCGCCCCACCCCCTTCCGGCAAGCAGCGCGGATGGGGACGAAATGGGGACAAAACGGTGGGGACAAGGCAGGATGTCCCCAAGTAGAGCAGATTAGAAAGTTGAGCTAAACGGAGCTCCACCCGAAAAACAGGCTTTTGTCCCCAATTTGTCCCTACTTTGTCCCTATTTTGTCCCCACTCTTGTCCCTATCTGTACGACAAGGTGAGATGCCAAAAAACCGCATAACAAAGCCATTCTTAATTTTAACGAATGCTTTCTTGAGGACAAAATCTTACTCTATATAATAAAAGATATTTTATATAGTATATAGGGAGAAAAGAGTTTTGACCCCTCCGTCCCCATATTTTGTCCCTATCGCTTAATCGGGAGCGGCCTCTGCGCCCACATCGGCCCGCGCTGTCATGTGCGGCCCGCGCTCCCCACCGGGCATCCAGCAATTTTTTCCTGAATAAGGGAAAGGCTATCGGCAGCCCGCTCTGCCGCGCCGCCCCCCGAGGATGCCGCAGACCCTGTACCCCCTCCACCAATACCGCTAGGACAGAGGGCCGGGGGATCAAAGGGGGCTACGCCCCCTTCGCCGGAGGTCCAGGGACCAGGAGGTTCCTGGTGAGTCTTTGGTGACTTTCTTCTCATAAGAAAGTCACCCGGGGCCGCGGGGCGGAGCGCCCGCTCATGGGGAGTGCAGAGGGGCAGCGCCCCTCGCATCGGTGGTCGCAGGGGCTTCCAGCCCCGCAAAAGCTCTCCGGGGGGAGCAAAAAGCCTATTTTGGAAGCTCCAGCGCAAAGATGCCGCAGCGCATCACCCTGCCCTGCTCCTTATGGAATATGCGCTCGTTGCTCCCCACCTGCACAAAGCCCAGTCGCTCCGCCAGCTTCCGCGAGGCTTCGTTCTCCAGCGCCAGCTCCGCGGTGAAGCGGCAGATGCCGTCCTTCTCGTGCAGCTCCTGCATCATCTCCCGCGCTGCTTCCTGGGCATAGCCCTTGCCGTGCCACTGGCGGTGAAACAGATAGCCGAAATCCCGTTCCTGCTCCCCAGGGAAACACAGATAGCCGATCACCCTGCTCTCTCCCCGCAGGCAGACCGAGTAAAAGAACCCGCTCTCGGCCCAGATTCGCACCTGCTCCTTTGCCTTCTCCTCGCTGGTCGGCAGCGGGAAGTCGTAGATGACCGCAGTCGAAGCCGAGAAGTCCCGGAACAGCTCCAGGATATCCCGCCATTCCGCCTGCTGCATCGGGTGGATTTCCAGCCTCTGGGTTGTGATCTTCATGTCTCTTCCTCCTTTTTTGCAGAGGGCTTTGTCTCTGCCGCTTCTTTGCAGGAGAGACTGCCCCTTCGGCAACAAGATAAAAAAGCAGCGGCGAAACATCAGTTTCGCCGCTGCACAAAAATCAGGAAACGATTTTTAAAAAATTATTTTGCTGCGTACAGCTCACCCAGACGTACCAGATGCTCGTATCTAGCACGGGAGTTCTCGGCAGCTTCGTTGAAGAGCTCCTCTGCTCTTTCTGGGAAGGAGCGGGTCAGAGAGGAGTAACGAGCCTCGCCCATGATGAACTCTTTGTAGTCAGCGGTCGGAGCCTTGCTGTCCAGGGTGAATGGGTTCTTGCCCTCTGCCTTCAGAGCCGGGTTGAAGCGGAACATATTCCAGTAGCCGCAGTCAACAGCGCGTTTCATCTCTTTCTGGCAGTTGGTCATACCGCCCTTGATCGAGTGCATCTCACATGGAGCGTAGCCGATTACCAGGGACGGACCCGGATAAGCTTCCGCCTCAGCCAGAGCCTTGATGGTCTGGTTCATGTCAGCGCCCATCGCGATCTGTGCTACATAGATGTAGCCGTAGGACATCGCAATCTCCGCCAGGCTCTTCTTGGCAATCGCCTTACCAGCAGCAGCAAACTGTGCTACCTGACCGATCTGGGAAGCCTTGGAAGCCTGACCGCCGGTGTTGGAGTAAACCTCGGTGTCGAATACCATGACGTTGATATCCTCGCCGGAAGCCAGGACGTGGTCCAGACCGCCGAAGCCGATATCGTATGCCCATCCGTCGCCGCCGAATACCCAAACGGATTTCTTGGAGAGATACTCTTTGTGTTTGAGGATTTCCTGTGCCTTGTCGCAGCCGCAAGCTTCCAGAGCAGCGATCAGCTCCTCGGTAGCAGCCTGGTTCTCTTTGCCGTTGTTGACGGTGTCCAGATATTTCTGGCCAGCAGCCTTAACAGCCTCGTTGCTGCCGTTCTCGACCAGGTCGCGAACCTTCTCGATCAGGCCGTCGCGGATAACCTTCTGGCCAAGGTACATACCGAAGCCGTGCTCCGCGTTGTCCTCGAACAGGGAGTTTGCCCAAGCCGGACCATGGCCCTGTGCGTTGACGGTGTATGGAGAGGTAGCAGCAGGACCGCCCCAGATGGAGGAGCAGCCGGTTGCGTTGGAGATGTACATTCTGTCGCCGAACAGCTGGGTGATCAGACGAGCGTAAGCGGTCTCAGCACAACCAGCGCAGGAGCCGGAGAACTCGAGCAGCGGTTTCTCGAACTGGCTGCCCTTGACGGTCTCTTTAGCAGGCATGCCTGGCTTCTTGCCAACGTTGGCAACCAGGTAATCGAATACAGGCTGTTTTGCTTCCTGGCTCTCTCTTGGAACCATCTTGATGGCCTTTTCTTTGGCCGGGCACTCGCCTACGCAGACGCCGCAGCCCATGCAGTCCATCGGGGAAACAGCCATGGTGAATTTGTAGTTTTCCAGGCCCTTGCCGACCATCTTCGCGGTCTGCAGGCCAGCAGGTGCAGCAGCAACCTCTTCTTCGGTCAGCGCGAACGGACGGATGGTCGCGTGCGGGCAGACATAAGAGCAGCGGTTGCACTGGATGCACTTGGTCTCATCCCACTCAGGAACCATAACCGCTACGCCGCGTTTCTCATAAGCGGAAGCGCCCTGCTCGAAGGTGCCGTCAGCGTGGTTGACGAAGGCGGATACCGGCAGGCTGTCGCCGTCCATCTTGCCGACAGGCTCCATGATGTCCTTGACCATGGTGACCAGCTTGGCCGGACCTTCAATGTGCTCTTCAACCTTGTGGTCCTCAGCGGTTGCCCAGTCAGCCGGAACGTCGATCTTGACATAGTAGTCGAAGCCGGCGTCGATGGCGTCGTGGTTCATCTTCACGATAGCCTCGCCCTTCTTGGAGAAGCTGCGGGTCGCTGCATCCTTCATGTAACGGATCGCGTCCTCTTTTGGCAGAACGTTTGCCAGAGCGAAGAAGGCGGACTGCAGGATGGTGTTGGTGCGTTTGCCCAGACCGATCTCGATTGCCTTGTCGATCGCGTTGATGGTGTACAGCTGGATGTTGTTCTTGGCGATGTAGCGTTTTGCTTCAGCAGGCATGTGCTCGTTGAGCTCTTCCGGAGTCCACTGGCAGTTGATCAGGAAGACGCCGCCCGGTTTTACGTCGCGAACCATCTTGTAGCCCTTGGTTACATAGGACGGGTTGTGGCAGGCAACAAAGTCAGCCTTGTTGATGTAGTATGGGCTCTTGATCGGCTTGTCGCCAAAGCGCAGGTGCGAGATGGTGATACCGCCGGTCTTCTTGGAGTCATACTGGAAGTATGCCTGTACATATTTATTGGTGTGGTCGCCGATAATCTTGATGGAGTTCTTGTTCGCACCAACAGTACCGTCGCCGCCCAGGCCCCAGAACTTGCACTCGATGGTGCCTTCTGCAGCGGTGTTCGGCGCTTCCTTCTCTTCCAGAGACAGGTGGGTAACGTCGTCGTTGATGCCCAGGGTGAATCTTGCTTTCGGAGCATCCTTTGCAAGCTCTTCATAAACGGCGAAGATGCTGGCCGGGGTGGTGTCCTTGGAGCCCAGACCATAGCGGCCGCCGATGATGGTAGCCTTGCGTCCAGCTTCGCTCATCGCAGACATAACATCCAGGTGCAGAGGCTCTGCGTAAGCGCCTGGCTCTTTGGTGCGGTCCAGAACAGCGATCTTGGTCGCGGTCTCAGGAATAGCAGCCAGCAGGTGTTTTGCAGAGAACGGACGGTACAGTCTTACTTTTACAAGACCAACCTTCTCGCCCTTTGCGGTCAGGTAATCGATAACTTCCTCGGCGACGTCGCAGATGGAGCCCATCGCGATGATGACGCGGTCAGCGTCCGGTGCGCCGTAGTAGTTGAACAGCTGATAGTTGGTGCCCAGCTTGGCGTTGACCTTGCCCATGTACTCCTCAACGACAGCAGGAACTGCCTCGTAGTACTCGTTGCAGGCCTCGCGGTGCTGGAAGAAGATGTCGCCGTTCTCGTGGGAACCGCGCATGGTTGGGTGCTCCGGGTTGAGTGCGCGTTTGCGGAATGCTTCTACTGCATCCATGTCGCACATCTCTTTGAGGTCTTCATAGTCCCAAACCTCGATCTTCTGGATCTCGTGGGAGGTGCGGAAGCCGTCGAAGAAGTTGATGAACGGAACGCGGCCCTTGATGGCAGCCAGGTGCGCAACAGCGCCCAGGTCCATAACTTCCTGCGGGTTTGTCTCAGCCAGCATGGCAAAGCCGGTCTGGCGGCAGGCGTAAACGTCGGAGTGGTCGCCGAAGATGTTCAGCGCGTGGGAAGCAACGGTTCTCGCGGAAACATGGAATACCGCTGGCAGCAGTTCGCCGGCGATCTTGTACATGTTCGGGATCATCAGCAGCAGGCCCTGAGACGCGGTGTAGGTGGTGGTCAGCGCGCCGGCGTTCAGCGAGCCGTGTACAGTACCTGCGGCGCCCGCCTCGGACTGCATCTCCATTACCTTAACGGTGGAGCCGAAGATGTTCTTCTTTCCCTGTGCAGACCACTGATCCACATAGTCAGCCATCGGGCTGGATGGAGTGATCGGGTAGATACCGGCAACTTCGGTAAACGCGTAGGATACATACGCGGCCGCGTTGTTGCCGTCCATGGTTTTCATAGATCTAGCCATAATGTATTATTCCTCCTTGATAGGTTTTGCTGGATGTTATGTTCTAGCATATCACACATACCTACTTTATAAATTCTAGCATTTTTTGGCCTTATTGTAAAGGGACAAAGTGTGCAACTTCTTCTGGAACTGCTATACTTTTTTAACAGTTTTACCAGATTCCGCCACCGCTTTCTCTTTTTTTCTTCCCTTGGGCAGGAGCGGGCCGCCAGAGTGGGCTTTTCTCCAAAGAGGCCACTCTGGTGCACAGAGGAAGCCGGCGCCCCTTCGCAAGAACCGGAGCGCGGAGGGGCGCTGCCCCATATAATAATGGGGTTTGCAGGCCCAAAGCCGACGCAAAAAGCGTCCCCGGCCGCGCCTTGCCCCGATTTTCATCAAAAGGGCCTCTCCCTTTGGCCGCCCCTGCCCGCCAGCCCCCAAAATCGCCTAATTTGCCGCCAAAAGCCAAATTGACATTCCCGGCTGATTTGTGTATAGTATTAAATTGTATGATGGATTTTTCCAAGTCAAAATCTATCGTGCGTCGAAAATAAAAACATTGATTTACAGAAAAGGAGATCGAAATGGACCCTGACAGTAACAGTATCATTTTGCAACTGGTAATTCTTCTCATCCTCATCGGCGTCAACGCCTTCTTCGCGATGAGCGAGATCGCCATCGTCACCTTCAACGACAACAAACTCAAAAAGCTGGCTGAGGACGGAAACAAGCGCGCCGCCACCCTCTACAAGATGGTGCAGCAGCCCTCCAAGTTCCTCTCCACCATCCAGATCGGCGTCACCATGGCGGGCTTTCTGGCCGCCGGTTCCGCTGCGGAGCAGTTCGCGGAGCCTGTCGCTCAGCTGATGTCCCCCGTTATCCCTTACTCGGTGGCCGAGCCGATCGCGCTGTTTGTCATCACCCTGATCCTCGGTTACTTCAACCTGGTTCTCGGTGAGCTTGTGCCCAAGCGCATCGCCATGCACAACCCGGAAAAGGTTTCGCTGGCTGTCGCGCCCATCGTCCGCTTTGTCTTCACCATCGCCAAGCCCCTTGTCGCCCTTCTCTCGGTCAGCACCAACGCCATCCTCAAGCTGATCCACATCAGCCCTGAGGACCAGCCGGAGCAGGTCACCGAGGAGGAGATCCGCATGATGGTCGACGTCGGCAACGAGGAAGGCTCGATTGAAAAGGACGAGGCGGACATGATCGACAACATCTTTGAGTTTGACGACATCACCGTCGAGGACGTCATGACCCACCGCACCGACGTCGCCGCTGTGGAAAACACCGCCACCGTCATGGACGTCATCCGCCTGGCAATCGACGAAGGCTACTCCCGCATCCCGGTCTACAGGGAAGATATCGACGACATTATCGGCATTGTTTACGCCAAGGATATGCTGCGCTGCATCAATGAGACCCCGGACGAAATGTCCCAGCAGCCCATCACCTCCTTCATCCGTCCCGCTATCTTTGTCCCGGAATCCAACCGCTGCTCCGACCTGTTCAAGACCTTCAAGGAGAAAAAGACCCAGATGGCCATCGTCGTCGACGAGTACGGCGGCACCTCCGGCGTTGTCACCATGGAGGACCTGCTGGAGTCGATCGTCGGCAACATGGAGGACGAATATGACCAGGAGGAAGAGGAATACCAGAAGGTCTCCGATAATATCTTTATCCTGGACGGCTCGATGTCCATTGAGGACGTCGAAGAGCTGCTCGGATGCAACATCGGCCCGGAGGAGGATTACGATACTCTCAGCGGCCTGATCACCGACAAGCTCGACCGCATCCCTACCAAGGATGAGCACCCCGTTGTGCGCATCAACAATGTGGAATTCACTGTCCTTGACACCGAGGAGCGGCGCATCGCCAAGCTGCGCGCCGACATCCTGCCGGAAGAGCCCAAACCGGAAGAACCCGACGAGGAATAAGCGGTTTGGCACATCTCCCATGAGTCAACAAAAGACTGCGGAAATAATTTCCGCAGTCTTTTTTGATGCCTTTTTCCGGGGCTTGATTTTATACCTTTTTTGTATTATAATGAGGCTGTATGATCGCATAAAGAGTTGGCATACTACTATTTAAAACAGAAAGGAGGAAAAAAGAATGGCATTCACTGTTACCAAGGACACCGTCATCGGTGACGTTCTGGACTACGACAGAAGCCTGGCTGAAATCTTTTTCCAGGCTGGCATGCACTGTGTAGGCTGACCTGCTTCCCGCGGCGAAACCATCGAGGAAGCCGCTGCGGTCCACGGTGTGGACTGGGCACCTATCGTATCCGCGTTAAGAGCGCGCGTTCAGTAATTGAGAGTTTGACGATGAAAAAAACACCCGACCGTTTTGGTCGGGTGTTTTTTTGTTCGTTTCGAGTGCCGTAAAAAAGTTTTTTCCGATGCTGAGCAAAAAGAGAAGCTCCATCTGCCGCCCAAAGGACAGCGGATGGAGCCATCAGGGAAGCTGCCTTCCCCCGTTATTCAACCGTCTTTTTGTCGGCATTGACAACCAGGGATGCGCTGGCCTGCAGCGGAGCGTCCTCCTCCAGCAGCTTTGCCATCACCACAAACCGCACATCCTTGCGCCTGCCGTACTTGTAGGAGCAGGTGGACAGGGTCAGAATCTTGTCGGTGCCGCTCACCGTGACGTCATAGTCATACTCGGAGCGGTCCCGCGCCTCGGTGATGATGTTCATCAGCTGCGCGTCGGTGATCTCCCCCTGCGAGGGATCCCGGAAGTCCTTGTTGATGCGGATATAATCAAAATCGGTGGTGGTATAAAACACCGAGAAGACCTGCCACACCATGTCCTGTGCGCTGTCCTCCCCGTCCCCGTTGATCGAGAAGTAGACGTAGGGGTGCTCGCGTGCAAAGTCGATGTCGGTGAAGTGGAACAGCTGGCTGAAGCGTTCCCCCTCCATGTCGTCGTCATAGTGGACGTTGTGTCCGTAGATGACGGTGTTTTTGGAGAGCTCCTCACGGCTGTTAAAGTTGCACTCATAGTCGGCAAAGAAGCTGCCGGTCCAGCTGTATTCGCCCCACTCGTTCAGGCGCTTGTACTCCTCGTTGTCCTTTCCCTGCACCACCGCTCCGTCGATTTCGGTGTCGTCGATCCGCAGCCAGCCGACGATGTCCTCATTTTTCTGCTGTGCCTGCTGGATCTGGGCGGTCAGGGAGGGGGTTGCCACCTCGGGCTGTTCTTCCTCCTCCTGTGCATCGTCCGGCGCCTGCTCCTGCTGGACAGGCGGCGTCTGCGCAGCCTGTTCGGCAGGTTCCTCCTGCTGTCCGCAGCCCGCGGCGGCCATCATCAGCACCGCCGCCGCCAGTACCAGCATTGCTTGTTTGAGAATCCTTCTCATACCAGGGCTCCTTTCAAGGGGCGCCAGCGCCGCTCCCCCATTGATGCTAGTCCTGCTGGTTTGTCAGGTTGCAGACAATGCCCTTGCTGGCATCCAGCAGAATCGAAGTTCCGTTGCGCAGAATCTGGGTGCAGTCCTTTGCTCCCACAATAACCGGGATGTTCAGCGCCAGGCCGACGATGGCGGCATGAGAATTGACGCCCGGCTGTGCGGTGATGATGCCGGAGGCCTTCTTCATCACATCCAGCAGCTCGTTGGTGGTGCTGTCGATGACCAGAATGTCCCCTGCCTTAAAGTTCTGCAGCGCCTCGCGCTCGCTCTTGGCCACACAAACGCCGGCTTTGACGTTGCCGCCGCCGATGCCCATGCCGTGCAGAATCACGTCGCCGACCGTCTGCACCTTTAAGAGGTTGGTGGTACCGGGGATGCCCAGCGGCACGCCCGCGGTGATGACCACCAGGTCGCCGTCCTTGACAAAGCCGCACTCCTTGGAGCGGGCCATCGCGTGCTTAAACAGCGCGTCCTCGGTGTTCTGCTCCTCGCACAGCACCGGCATAACGCCCCAGGACATGCTCAGGTGGCGGTAGGTCGCCATCTGGGTGGTGCAGCCGATAATCGGCATCTGCGGGCGGTACTTGCTGATCATCCGCGCGGTCTGGCCGGACTGGGTAACGGTGATGATGGCGCTTGCCTCCAGATCGTAGGCCGCTGAACAGGTCGCGTGGGAGATAGCGTTGGTGACATCGCGGTTCTGCGCGCTGTCATACTCGCGGAAACGGCGGCGGTAGTTGATGTCCTCCTCGGTGCGCTCGGCGATGCGGGCCATCGTCTTGACCGACTCGACCGGATATTTGCCCGCGGCGGTCTCGCCTGAGAGCATGATGACGCTGGTGCCGTCATAGATAGCGTTGGCCACGTCGGTCGCCTCCGCTCTGGTCGGGCGCGGATGGTTCATCATGCTGTCCAGCATCTGGGTGGCGGTGATGACATATTTGCCGCTGTTGTAGACGCGCTGAATAATCATCTTCTGGATGATCGGCACGTCCTCCAGCGGGATCTCAACGCCCATGTCGCCGCGGGCAATCATGATGCCGTCCGAGACGCGCAGGATCTCGTCGATGTTGTTGACGCCCTGGGCGTTCTCAATCTTGGCGATGATCTTGATGGTGTTGCAGCCGTTCTCCTCCAGAATTTCCCGGATCTGCAGGATGTCCTGCGCGCAGCGGGTGAAGGAGGCGGCGATGAAATCAAAGCCCGCCTCGATGCCAAACTTGATGTCGTCGCGGTCCTTGTCGCTTAAGTACGGCATCGACAGCTCGACGTTCGGCACATTGACGCCCTTGTGGTCGGAGATGGGGCCGCCGTTGAGTACAACGCACTGGATTTCCTTGTCGCTGACCTTCTGCACCTGCAGCTCGATCAGGCCGTCGTCGATGAGGATGCGGTCCCCTTCCTTGACATCCTTTGTCAGGTCCTGAAAGCTGACCGAGGCGCGGGTGTTGTCGCCGACAATCTGCTCGGTGGTCAGGGTGAAGAGATCGCCGTCCTTTAAAACCGTCTTTCCGCCCTCTATTTTCCCAAGACGGATTTCCGGGCCCTTGGTGTCCAGCAGCGCGCCAAGCGAAACATCCATTTCCTTGCGCAGCTTCTTGACCAGTTTTAATCTTTTCAGGTGTTCCTCATGGGAGCCGTGGGAGAAGTTAAAGCGGGCCACGTTCATACCCGCCTCGATCATCTCGCGCAGCACTTGTTCCGTCTCGCTGGCAGGTCCCAGTGTACAGATAATTTTTGTCTTTCTCATACGGAGCACACTCCTTTTTGACTCAATAAAATCGTCCTTTTCATTACACAAAATTTCCCCTACTAAAACTATATCTTACAAGCCGAATAAAATCAATCTTCCAACCGCACTATTTGAAAAAATTTCTAAGATTATACAGATTTTCCACCGCCAAAAGGATAAAATTTTAACATTCTTGTATAGAGACCTTTTGACACAAAAAGCCCGAGGCGGCCTGCGATGACGCCTCGGGCTTTTCGCTTCTTTGATTTATTTACTGGAACATCCAGCTCCACGGGCTGGTGCTGCTCTCGTTCTGTGCTTGGCTCTGCTGTGTGGACTGCTGGCTGGACTGCTGTGTGGTTGTGTCAGAAGGCGCACCCGCTTCTGCAAAGGTCAGCTCCATGCTCAGCTCCTGCCCATCGCCGCGGACGCTCTGTCTGTAAACGGTCAGGGTGATGGTGTCGCCAGGGCTGTACTGCTCCAGCAGGCTGTTGAGCTCTTCCTGTGTGGTGATGCTCTGTCCGTCAATGGCGGTGATGATATCGCCCGCAACCAGTCCTGCCTCCTCAGCCGGAGAACCAGCCTCTACCGATACGACACCGATACCTGGCTGATAACCATAAATCGCCGCGTAGGTCTGGTCGATCATCTGCATGGTGATGCCCATGACCACTCTGCCGCGGACGTAACCGTACTGGATCAGGTCGTTGATGATCGGCTGCGCCTCGTTGATCGAGATGGCAAAGCCGATGCCTTCATAGTCGGTCGCCGCGATCTTCTGGGAGTTGATGCCGATAACCTGGCCATAGGTGTTGACCAGCGCGCCGCCGGAGTTGCCGGGGTTGATGGCAGCGTCGGTCTGGACGCAGTTTACCGTGTTGCCGTTGGTGGTGGTAATCGAGCGGTTAACCGCCGAAACATAACCTACGGTTACGGTACCCGCCAGCTCCAGACCGCCCGGGTTGCCGATTGCGATGACCTGCTCGCCGATCTGCATCTGATCCGAGTTGCCAAACTCCGCCGGGGTCAGGCCGGTCGCGTCGATCTTCAAAACAGCTAGGTCGGTTCTCTCATCCGAGCCGACGAGGGTCGCGTTGTATTCGCTGTCATCCTGCAGGACAACCTTGATGCTGGTTGCGCCGCTGATGACGTGCTCGTTGGTGACGATGTAGCCGTCCGCGCTGATGATGATGCCGGAACCCTGGCTCTGCTCACCGCCGAAGATGCTCTGCTGGTTCTGGATGTAGCTGACAATGCCGACGGTGGAAGGCAGTACCTTCTCCGCCCGCTCGGTGATGGTCAGCTCCCCTTCAGAGAGGTCAACCGATGCGCTGGAATTGCTGGTGGACGGTTTGTCGTTCAGGACCAGCGTGGTGGAGGACTGGTTCTGCTCGTCTGTGCCCTCGGTTGTGGCCTCAGCCGACTGCTGATCCTGCTGGTTGGAAACCAGCGCATAGGTTCCGTAGCCTGCCAGGCTGACAACGCCCACGCACAGAATGGCGCACATGATGCCCGCAAAGACCTTCAGGCCTTTATTTTTCTTCTTGCCGGCATGCTTGCCTTCCGCCTTCGGGGTCTGCTGATAATCCTCATAGTTCCATTTATAATGTTCGCCGGACTTGGAGCTGTCCGCGCTGTTCTCTGCCTGCTGCCCCTGCTGGGAAGCGGACTCCCCGTAGCTGTACCGGCTGCTGTAGGCCGGGTTCTGGTTCTGATCCTGGCCTGCCTGCTCGTGGCTCTGCTGCGGACCGGAGCGGTACCAGCCCTCCTGGTTTGGCTGCTGGGATGTTCCGCTCTCATCCTGCTGGTGTGCTCCCGAAACATTTTTATCCGAAAAGACCCAGCCGCTGCCGCTTTCCGAGCTGCCTGCATTTTGCTGCGCGTTCTGCTGCGCTGCGCCGGACTGATTGTTGATATTTTCCTGCGTGTTTTGATTTTCCTGTGGGGCTTGGCCGCCTGCTTCAAATTTCTTTTCATCCATATTGAAAAACCTCCCTGTATCCGGTCTGCAAAACACCTCTGCCGGATGATTGATGTTTTTGGCTTTCACGATTTTTATTATACCGGCAATTTATGAAAATAAATGAAACAAGACTTAAATTGTTTCATACTTTTCCAACCTCAATTCGTGAACATTGTTTCGTTATTTTGTATCCACTGCCGGCAGCGCTCCCGCTACACCTCACGGACATCGACCGGCTTGGGCTGTTTGGTCAGCGCCTTGGGCGCGGTCGCCACCGAGAAGCTGAACTCGCAGTATTCGCCCTCCACGCTGCGCACAATGACCTCGCCCTGATGCAGGTTGACAATCTGGCGCACGATGTACAGCCCCAGACCAACACCGGTCTTGTCCATGCTTCTGGAGCGGTCGGTCTTGTAAAACCGGTCGAACACCTTGGAGATCTCCTCCTTCGGGATGCCCTCGCCGGAATTTTTGATATGGATGTAGGTCCGCTTCTGCTCCACCGTATAGCTGACCTCGATATAGCCGCCCTCGTTGACAAATTTGACGGCGTTTTCCAGCAGGTTGTAGACCACCTGGTGGATCAGGTCCTCGTCGGCCTCCACCATCACCTTGCCTTCCTCCAGGCCGCGAATGTCCAGATGTTTTTTCTCAATCATCTGCTCAAAGGTGAAGATGCTGGACAGCACCACCTCGTTGACGTCAAAGACGGTCGGCTTGAGCTTCATCTCTCCTGCCTCGATCTTGGCGATGTTGAGCATCGAGCGCACCATGCGGGACAATCTCTTTACCTCGTCCGAGACAATGGTCAGGTAGTGCCGTTCCTTCTCCTGCGGGATAGTACCGTCCAGAATGCCGTCGATGAAGCCGGCGATGCTGGTCATCGGGGTCTTCAGCTCGTGCGAGACGTTGGCGATAAAGGAGCGGCGCACCGTCTCCTGCTGGGCCAGACTGTCCGCCATGTTGTTGAAGGCCATCGCCAGCTTGCCGATCTCGTCCCGCTCATTGACCGGCACCCGCACGCTGAAATCGCCGCGCGCAAAAGCTTCGGTGGCCTTTGCCATCTCGCGCAGCGGGCGGGTCAGGCTGCCGGATACGATGTAGGCCAGCACAAAGATGACCACCATCATCACCAGCACGCTCAGCAGAAAAACCCGCAGGATTTCGCTCATAAAGTCGGTCAGGCCCTGCGCCGAGCTGGAGGCGAACACCACGCCGGCCAGCCTTCCGTCCGAGAGGGTCAGCGGGACGCCCGCGGTGTAGTAGGAGCTCTTATAGATCTCCCCCATCTTGCCCACCTCGGTGTAGATGCCGTTTTCCCGCACCTCGTCGAGGATCTCCTCTCCAATGCCGTATACCATGTGGTTGCAGGCGGAGCGGTGGGTGCACACCAGCACCTCCCCGGACATGTTCGCCAGATAGATATCCGCATCCAGCGCCTTTGCCATCGGGATCCAGGCACTGGTGAGCATGGTGTTGTTGGCCAGCTGGTACTGGCCGTCCACCGACACAATATATTTTTCACTCATCTGCGCCGCATATTCCGCGTTCTTTTCCAGCGCTCCCAGCTTGTCCTCCTGAAAATACTGCGCCGCAAACACCATGAACACCACGCCCAGCACCACAATGCCGGCCAGGGTGATGGAGCAGCACATCGAAAAATACTTTCTGAACAGGCTTTGCCGCATCGATCATCTCTCCCTTTCTGATGACACAAAAGCTCCAACAGAAAAGGCCGCTGAGGATCAAGCTCAGCGGCCCGGAGGCTTTTGATTACTCCTTTACTTCAAACTTATACCCGACGCCCCACACGGTTTTCAGGCTCCATTTGTCCGAGACGCCCTCCAGCTTTTCGCGCAGGCGCTTGATGTGCACGTCGACCGTTCTGGAATCGCCGTAGTACTCAAAGCCCCAAACCTCGTTGAGCAGCTGATCGCGGGTGTAGACCCGGTTTGGATTGCTGGCCAGATGGTACAGCAGCTCCAGCTCCTTGGGCGGGGTGTCGACAACCTTGCCGTCCACCTTCAGCTCATACTTGGTCATGTTGACCACCAGCTTGTCGTAGGAGACCTCCTTGATATCGTTGGCCGAGGAGGACTTGCCGGTTCTTCTCATGACCGCCTTGATGCGCGCGACCACCTCTTTTGCTTCAAATGGCTTGACGATGTAGTCGTCCGCGCCCAGCTCCAGGCCCAGCACCTTGTCAAAGGTCTCGCCCTTGGCGGTAATCATGATGATCGGGCAGTTGGACTTTTTGCGGATGTCGCGGCAAACCTGCCAGCCGTCCAGCTTTGGCATCATGATGTCCAGCAGGACAATGTCCGGATTTTCAGCGGCAAACTTCTCGTTTGCCTCCATGCCGTCCGCGGCCAGCACAACGGTGTAGCCTTCTTTTTCCAAATATAATTTTAACAGTTCTGCAATGTTCTGATCGTCGTCTGCAACCAGGATCTTCCCCATAGACATACCTTGCTCCATTTCTCCGCCGCTTTTTTCAAATCCCCCTCAGGCGCCGCAGCGGCGGCCAGCGTCCCTTGGCGGGAGGTCTCTGTCAATTTTTGTGCCGCATTCTTTCCTTATTATAGCACATTCCTCGGAAAGTTTCATCCCGTTTTTGTCGAAACCGGGCTCTGCACTTTATTATTTATTATACTAAACTGTGCCGAAATTTGGTGAAAAAACTTTAAACAGATTTTGCTAAACCCATGAAATATCCCTTCCCATTTTCAACACCTGGCGGTGGAGGGTGTGAAAAAGCGCCTGCTTCCCCGTATTTTCCCCGTTTGGCCTCTTGCCTAAAAAAGGCAGTGACGGTATAATAGGGATGTGTCAAGCTCATCGAATCGATTTTTGCGATAGAGATAGAAAGGAACGAATCAACATGAAACTAGGCATCGTGGGTTTGCCGAACGTCGGCAAGAGCACCCTTTTCAACGCCATCACCAACGCCGGCGCACAGTCGGCCAACTACCCCTTCTGCACCATCGAGCCCAACATCGGCACCGTCGCCGTCCCGGACTACCGCCTGGACGAGCTGGCCAAGATGTACAACCCGGACAAAATCACCCCGGCGGTCATCGAGTTTGTGGACATCGCCGGCCTTGTCAAGGGCGCTTCCAAGGGCGAGGGCCTGGGCAACAAATTCCTATCCAACATCCGCGAGGTGGACGCCATCGTCCATGTGGTGCGCTGCTTTGAGGACGGCGAGATTGTCCACGTCGAGGGCAGCATCGGCCCCAAACGCGACATCGAGGTCATCAACCTGGAGCTGATCTTCTCCGACCTGGACATCCTCGAGCGCCGCATCGACAAGGCGGTCAAGGCCGCCAAGGGCGATAAAAAATATCTGGCCGAGGTGGATTTGCTCAACCGCGTCAAGGCGCACCTGGAGGAGGGCAAGTCTGCCCGCAGCATGGAGTTCACCGACGAGGAAAAAGCCATCATGGCCGACATCCCGCTGCTCTCCAACAAGCCGATCATCTATGTAGCCAACATGAGCGAGGATGACTTCAACGGCAAGCTGGACGCCAACCCGTTCTATAACGAGGTTCTGCAGATTGCCCGGGAGGAAAACTCCGAGGTTGTGCCGATCTGTGCCCGCCTGGAGGAGGAGATCGCCGACATGTCCAAGGAGGACAAGATGATGTTCCTCGAGGAGCTGGGCCTCAAAGAGTCCGGTCTGGACCGCCTGATCAAGGCCGGCTACCATCTGCTGGGCCTCATCTCCTACCTGACCGCCGGCAAACCAGAGGTCCGCGCCTGGACCATCACCCGCGGAACCAAGGCGCCGCAGGCCGCCGGCAAGATTCACAGCGACTTTGAGCGCGGCTTCATCCGCGCGGAGGTCATCTCCTACGAGGACCTGATCGCCAACGGCTCAATTGCCGCCGCCAAGGAAAAGGGCCTAGTCCGCTCGGAGGGCAAGGACTACGTCATGCAGGACGGCGACGTCGTTCTGTTCCGGTTCAATGTCTAAATAAAATCCTTGCGCAAAAACGCAGAGCGGGAGCCGTCATGGCTCCCGCTTTTTTGACCGCTAAACCCAAATTTCTTACCAAAACGTCCTTTGTCTCCTTGCCTTTATCTGTGCAGTATGCTACAATCAAGGTGGAATCCTGATGAACGAGGATTCCCAAATCTGTTTTGAGGAGAGAGATTATGAAAAGAGTTCTTGTTGCCGGCCTGCAGCATGAGTCCAACTCCTTCAACCCCATCGTCACCGGAGAAAAGGATTTCCAGGTCATCCGCGGAGCCGAAGTTTTCAATCGTTTTCGTCCAAACGACCCGGTCAGCGGCGTCATCAAGCCGCTGATGGAACAGGGCTATGAGGTGGTCCCCACCGTCTTTGCCAGCGCCGTCCCCAACGGCGAGGTCGACCACGATTTTTACATGAATCTGAAGGCGGAGATCATCCGCGTCGCCAAGGAGGAACAGGCCAAAAAACCGATCGACGCCATCACTCTGGCGCTGCACGGCTCGATGCGGGTCAAGGGCCTGGGTGAAGCGGAGGGCTACCTGCTCGAGGAGCTTCGCCAGATCTTCCCGGACATCCCGCTGTTCTGCTCGCTGGACATGCATACCACCATGACCGAACGGATGCACAACAACTGCGACGGCTTTGTCGGCTACAAGTGCGCGCCCCACACCGACCGCTATGAAACCGGCGAGCACGCCGCCCGCATGACCATCGCCGCGCTGGAAAACGGCTTCCAGGCACATTCTGCCTGGGTCAAGGTGCCGATTCTGATTGCGGGCGAGCAGTCCTCCACCACTGTCGAGCCGATGAATGGCCTGATCGAGGAGTGCCGCCGCACCGAAACCCAGCCCGGCATCATGGCTGCCTCCTACCTGATGGGCTTCCCATGGGCGGACAACGAGGACAGCTCCTGCGCCGTCTATGTTGTCGCCGACAGCCAGGAACTGGCCGACAAGGAGGCCATCCGTCTGGCCGAGCTGATGTGGAGCAAGAAGGACGAGTTCTGCTTCCAGACCGAGACCTACCACGAGCAGGAGGCCATCGACGTCGCCTTCAAGGCGGTGGAGGCGGGCGATCCCTGCCCCATCTACCTGTCCGACTCGGGCGACAACCCAACCGCCGGCTCCTCCTCCGACTGCACCGGCTTTTTGCGCCTGCTGATGGAGGACAGCCGCACCGATAAGCTGCGCTCTCCGGTGCTCTACGGCGGCATCTATGACCCGGAGGCCACCCTGGCCTGCAAAGGCAAGGTCGGTCAGGAGGTCACCCTCACCTTCGGCGCCAAATTTGACAGCGCCACCACCCAGCCCATCACCGCTACCGGCACCGTCAAGGCCTACATCGAAAACTGGGGCCGCTCCTCGGTCAAATCCGACCTGGCGCTGTTCAGCTCCTGCGGTGTGGACATCGTCCTGGCAGAGGCGCACGTCGGCTACACCACCCTGGAAGTGTTCTCCGACCTGGGCCGCGATCCGCGCGAGGCGGACATCGTCGTCTGCAAGCTCGGCTATCTGACCGAGTTCCACTCGGCCATCGCCAAGCGCAGCATCATGGCGCTGTCCAAGGGCAGCACCAACGAGGACCTCAAGACCCTCCACTACACCAAGGTTCCCAGACCAATCTTCCCGCTGGACGACAACTTCCCCTATGACGCCAAGGCAAATCTGATCCCCAAACATCAATAAATCCCAAACGCACAATGCCCCCGCACCAGCCACAGCCGGTGCGGGGGCATTGATTTAGAAAAGGGGGAATTTGTTAGAACAGGTGGCAGGCTACAAAGTGGCCTGGCTCGATCTCCTTGGTCTCCGGTCTTCTCTCCAGACATTCCGGTTTGCACTTTTTGCATCTGGCAGCAAACGGGCAGCCCTTTGGCAGGTTGATGGTGCTGGGGATATCCCCTTCCAGAATGATGCGTTCCTTCTGGTGTCCCGGGTCCGGAATCGGCACCGCGGACAGCAGCGCCTGGGTATACGGATGAGACGGCTTTGCGTACAGCTCGGTCTTTGGCGCCATCTCCACCACAAAGCCCAGATACATGACGGCGATTCTGTCCGAGATCATCTCAACAACCGACAGGTCGTGCGAGATGAACATGTAGGTCAGGTTAAATTTCTGCTGCAGGTCGTGCAGCAGGTTCAGAACCTGCGCCTGAATCGAAACGTCCAGCGCGGAGATTGGCTCGTCGGCGATGATCAGCTTTGGCCGCACAGTCAGCGCGCGCGCAATGCCGATACGCTGTTTCTGGCCGCCGGAGAACTCATGCGGGTAGCGTTTGGCGTGCTTGGCGCTCAGGCCTACCGTCTCCAGCAGCTCGTGCACAATCTTCATGCGCTCCTCTTTGGAGAGATTGGTGTGGATGAGCAGCGGCTCCTCCACCAGCTCCTCGACGCGCATGCGGGGGTTTAAGCTTCCCGCCGGGTCCTGGAAGATCATCTGGATGTCCTTGCGCAGCGGGCGCATCTCCTCCTGGGAAATCTTGCTGATTTCCTTGTCCTCAAACCAGATTTCTCCGCTGTCCGGAATCAGAAGGTGGTCGATCAGACGGCCGGTGGTGCTCTTGCCGCAGCCGGACTCGCCTACTACCGAGAAGGTCTCGCCCTCCTGGATGTCAAAGCTGACGTTGTTGACAGCGTGGACAAATTTATCCGGCCTTCCCAAAAGGGTCTTGCCGACCGGGAAGGTTTTCGATACGTTTTTGACAGAAACAATGGTTCCCATACTTACTTATCCTCCTTTCCTGTCGGTTCCGCCAGCCAGCATCTGCATTTCTGCTGGGGGCTGACTTCAAACAGTGAAGGTTCCTCATTGTGGCAGCGCTCGGTTGCGTATTTGCAGCGCGGGGCAAAGCGGCAGCCTTTGGGCAGCATCGACAGGTCGGGAACGCTGCCCGGGATGCTCGGAAGCACCTTCACGCCGGAGCCGAGCTTTGGCACCGAGGCGATCAGGCCGATGGTGTACGGATGGGACGGATGGTTAAACAGAATATCCACCGGCGCCTCCTCCACAATCTCGCCGGCGTACATGACGATGACGCGGCTGCACATCTCGGCGACGACGCCCAGGTCGTGGGTGATCAGCAGGATGCTCATGCCTTCCTCCTGCTGGATCTTCTTCATCAGGTCCAGAATCTGCGCCTGGATGGTGACGTCCAGCGCAGTGGTCGGTTCGTCCGCAATCAGCAGTTCCGGGTTACAGCTCATCGCCATGGCGATCATGACACGCTGGCTCATACCGCCGGAGAGCTGGTGCGGATAGTTTTTCAGCACGCGCTCCGGGTCCGGGATGCCGACCTGCTGCAGGATCTTGGCCGCGCGCTCCCGCGCCTGCTCCTTGGTCAGGTCGGTGTGCAGGCGGATGCCCTCGATCATCTGCTTGTCGATGCGCATCGCCGGGTTCAGGCTGCTCATCGGCTCCTGGAAAATCATGCTCATCTTGCCGCCGCGGATGGTGCGCATCTCCTTTTCCGGCAGCTGCTGCAGATCCTGTCCCTCAAAGATGACCTCGCCCTTGGTCACCTTGCCGGAGGTGAAGTTGAGCAGGCGCATAATCGACAGGGAGGTAACGCTCTTGCCGCAGCCAGACTCGCCTACCAGACCGAGGATTTCACCTTTATCGATGTGAAAGCTGATCTCGTTGATCGCTGTTACGCTGGATTTTTTGCTTGAGAAAAATTCGGTGCGCAAATTGTTTACCGTAAGTAATTTTTCCTGTACCATAGTATACTCCTTTCCTTCCCCGCGGCCTACTTGATCTTCGGGTCAAGGGTGTCGCGCAGACCGTCGCCAAAGAGGTTAAACGCAAGTACTGTGATAAAGATAATCAGACCTGGGAAGTACACCATGTGCGACGCGATGCCGATATAGTTTCTGCCCTGAGAGAGCATGGCGCCCCATTCCGGCTCGCTGACATTTGCGCCAAAGCCCAGGAAGCTCAGGGAAGCCGCCGCCATGATGGCGGAGCCGATTCTCATGGTAAAGTTGACAATCAGGGACTGGATAGTGCCGGGGAAGATGTGGACAAACAAAAGCCTGCTGTCCTTGCAGCCAAGGCTCTGCGCCACCTCCACATACAGCGATCCCTTGACCGCCAGGGTTGCGCTTCGCATGATGCGGGCAAAGCTGGGGATGGTGAAGACCATAACCGCAATCAGGACGTTGATGATGCCGGGGCCCAGAATCGCTACGATGGCGATGGCCAGCAGGATATCCGGGAAGCTGAACAGAACGTCCGAGCCTCTCATAACAAGCATCTCAATGACGCCGCCATAGTAGCCCGCCAGCAGGCCCAGCACGGTGCCCAGCGCCGCGCCGATGACAACCGCCGACAGCGAAACGCCCAGGGTCAGGCGGGTGCCCACCAGCATGCGGCTCAAAATATCTCTGCCGTACTGGTCGGTGCCAAACAGGTGTTCCGGGCTCGGTCCGGCCAGCGTGTTCATATAGTCGTAAGCGGTATAGTCATACGGCGTGATGTACGGACCGATGATGGCGATGATGACCAAAACCACAATGACAATCAGTCCGAGCACCGCCGTCTTTCTTTTCATGAACTTTTTAATAAAGGCTTTGGCCTTGCTGTCCTGGTCGGCCTTTATGTTTTCGTCGATATAATTTTTTTCAAAGTCGGTGTTCTGCTGCTGTTCTTTCTCGCGAATGTCCGCCATAAGCTTGATTCCTCCTTCTTATGTTCTACTCCATCAGTCAAGCCTGATCTTCGGGTTGATGACGCCGTAGAGCAGGTCGACAATCAGGTTGATCAGGACATACTGCAGCGCGAAGAGCATCAGCAGGCCCTGGATAACCGCGTAATCGCGGAACTGGATGGAGTCTGTCAGCAGTCTGCCCATGCCGGGGATGGAGAAAACGGTCTCGGTCAGAACCGAACCGGAAAGCAGACCGCCGATCTGCAGGCCCAGGATGGTGACGACCTGAATCAGCGAGTTGCGGAAGGCGTGCGCAAACATGACCATCGATTCCTTCTGGCCCTTTGCGCGCGCGGTGCGGACATAGTCCTCACGCAGCGTCTCCAGCATGGAGGAGCGGGAGTATCTGGCCAGCACCGCCATGATGCCGCAGCCCATGGTGAAGGACGGCAGGATGAAGCCCTTCCAGGTATCCAGACCGCCTGAAGGCAGCCATCCCAGCTGCACCGAGAAGATCTGGATGCCCATCAGGCCCAGCCAGAAGCCCGGTGCCGACAGGCCGGTGATGGCCAGCAGCATGCAGATGTGGTCCAGCAGCTTGCCGTGCTTGATGGCCGAGATGACACCGATAAAGATGCCCAGCGCCGGCGCCCAGATGACGCCTGCAAATACCAGCTTGAGCGTCTGCGGCATTCTGTCCGCGATCAGCTCGGTGACCGGTGTGTCCGATTTCATGCTGCGTCCCATGTCGCCGTGGAACAGCTTCACCATATAGTCCACGTACTGGGTGACGATCGGTTTGTTCAGACCATACTCCTCCCGGATGGCCTCAACCTCCCATTCCTCCGCGTCCAGGCCCGCGATACTTCTGGCCGGGTCGCCGGGGATCAGGTGGATAAACATAAAGACAAAAATGGAAATAATCAGCATCAGTGGAATCGTTTCCAGGATACGTCTGACAAAGTAACGACTCATACAGGAATTTCCCCCTTTACTAAGAAAGGAGTAGCAATCAAATTACTACTCCTTTCTTTCAGCTATTCAAGATCGGGCTGTTTGTTAACGCTCAATTACTGCTCCAGCTCCGCTGTTGTCAGAACAACGTCGCCGCCCGGTTTGTAGGTGATGCCCTTGACATAGCTTCTCTGAGCCATGATGGAGTTGTCGTTGCCGAGGAATACCCATGGGCACTCTTCCCAGGCGATGGCCTGCGCCTGAGCGTACAGATCTGCAATCTCTTCGGTGTCGGCGGACAGAAGCGCGTCGTCGAGGAGCTTGTTGAACTCTGCATTGTTCCAGAAAGCGGTGTTGTAGCCGGATGGCGGGAATTTTTCGCCGTGCAGAATGTTTCTCATCGAGCCGTCCGCCTCATAGGAACCGGAGCTCCAGTTTACGTACCAGATCTGAACCTCGTTCTCTTCCTCTGGCAGAGAGGTCATGTCTGCGATGGTGGTGGACTCCATTGGGACAACGTTGACGTCGATGTTGATCTGCGCCATCTGCTGTTTGAAGAATTCGGCGCCCTGCATCTCGATGGTGGTGTTGTCTACCCAGATATCTACCGGGAAGCCATCCTCATAGCCGGCCTCGGCCATCAGGGATTTTGCCTTTTCCAGATCGACATCATATGGGGTCTGCGGTGCGTAGTACATGATCGACTCCGAGAAGATGGAGGTCGGTTTTACCGCGTAGCCCTGGAAAACAACCTGGCAGTACATCTCACTGTCAAAGGCGTAGTTCATGGCCTGGCGGACTCTTACATCGTCAAACGGCTGTCTGCCGTCTTCCAGCGTATAGTTTTTGTTCAGGGTGGCGTAACGGTAGGTGATACCTTTCTCGTTCTTGACCACGATGTTCGGGTCATTCTCGATTTTTTCTACCTGGATCGGCGGAACCGGGGTGATGATGTCGGCCTCGCCAGTCTGCAGCATCGCGATGCGCGCGCCGTCTTCCGGTACGACTCGGAAGGTCAGGGTGTCAACCTTCGGGCCTTCTCTCCAGTAGTTTTCGTTGCGAACCATCTTGGTGTAGCCGCCGTCCACGCGCTCGGAAAGGATGTATGGACCGGTGCCCGCGGACTGTTTGGCCAGGCCGTCCTGTCCCCATTCCTCAATCGCCTTTGGGCTGATGATTCTAACCTGGGTCAGCTTGTTGAGGAAGGTGTTGTTCGGCTCATCGAGTGTGATGGTCAGCTGGTACTCGCTGTCTGCCACCGCGCTTACCCACGACTGGGTCTGGGTGTAGATTCTCAGCGACTGGTCGGATCTGCCGCGTTCCCAGTTGGCAATAACCGCTTCCGCATTGAACGGCTCGCCGTCATGGAAGGTGATGCCCTCGTTGAGAACAAAGGTGTAGCTCAGGCCGTCATCGGACATGCTCCACTCTTTGGCCAGCATTGGAACGATGTTGGTGTCCGCGTCGAAGGTGACCAGAGACTCATACATCGCGTTGGTTACAGTGTTGGATACGCCGTTGCCCGATACGTGCGGGTCCAGATGGGTGGCGTCCGCCTGCATGGCAACGACCAGGTCATTGTCCGGGGATTTCGCGGTCGCTTCCGCCGCCGGCTCGGCAGTCTCTTCTGTAGCCTGTTCGGTCTGCTCGGTGTTCTGCGTTGTCTGTTCGTTGCTTGTAGTGCCAGTGTCGCCTCCGCATGCGCTGAAGCTGAGCATCATGATGACTGCAAGCAGGAATGATAGTTTTTTCATAACATCTCCCTTTCTGAATAAATTCTTCACCCTTTTTGTGTTTTTCAACAAAAACTTGCTGGATTCACAGAATAAATTCTGTCTTGATTATACAGTGTTTTGAACAAATTTTCAAGTCTTTTATGAATTTTTTTGAAAACACCAATATCATTCTCTTCTTTTGTCCACTTCAACGAAAGTTGTATACTCTTTGCACAGAATTTTCATAATTCTTTTATGGATTATCCCAACAAAGCCAAAAAAAGGAAGCGCAGCTTCAAGCTGCGCTTCCTTTTTTGCTTTTCCTTTTTTGATTAGAGAACCACGATTGCCCGGTCCTGTTTGGCGGTCACACGTCCGACAATGGCGTTGCAGATGGTGACGCCTTTGAGCTTTTCCACCAAAACATGTGCCTTCTCTTCCGGCAGGGAGATCAGCAGGCCGCCGGAGGTGATGGGGTCGACCAGCAGGTCCTGGATGTGCTGCGGCACATCCGGCGCAAAGCGCACGTCGTCCTTGACAAAGGCCATGTTGTTGTAGGCCCCGGACGGGATGATGCCCATTTTGGCAAAGTCGATGGCCGCCTCGATGATCGGGACCTCCTTGCTGAACAGCTCGATGGTCAGGCCGCTTCCCTTGGCCATCTCGGAGGCATGGCCGATCAGGCCGAAGCCGGTGACGTCGGTGCAGGCGTTTGCGCCCACCTCCATCATCACGTCCTTGGCGTACTTGTTTAAGGTCGCCATCGCCTCCACCATCTGGTCATAGGTCTGCTGGTCGAGCAGCTGCGCCTTGTTGGCGGTGGTCAGCACGCCGATTCCCAGCGGCTTTGTCAGCACCAGCAGGTCCCCTTCCTTGCAGTTGCTGTTCTGCATCACCTGGTCCGGGTGCATAAAGCCGGTGACGCACAGGCCATACTTCGGTTCGGAGTCCTCAATGGTGTGGCCGCCCGCGATGATCGCGCCCGCCTCCTTGACCTTGCTGGCACCGCCCTGCATGATCTTGGCCATCACGTCCATCGGCAGGCAGGTCGGGAAGCAGATCAGGTTCATCGAGAGGGTCGGGTCGCCGCCCATCGCGTAGATGTCGCTGAGCGAGTTTGCCGCCGCAATCTGTCCAAAGGTATACGGGTCATCCACAATCGGCGGGAAAAAGTCGACCGTCTGCACGACGGCAAGGTCGTCCCGCACCTTATAAACCAGCGCGTCGTCGCTGGTGTCAAAGCCGACAATCAGCTTGTCATCGGTAAATTTGGGTAGCTGGTGCAGAACCTGCGCCAGGGCCTCCGGGCCTATCTTTGCCCCTCAGCCTGCCCCCTTTGTCATCTCGGTAAGACGTTTTGTCGTCGCCATGATTTTCTCCTCCTTGCTCCTTCCCGGTTTTCGCCTTTATTATAGCACATCTTTGCCCGAAAGTCATCCTGCAAAGCACCCTGCTCGTGGACATTTCGGACAATTTCCTGGCTAAATTTTGTGTCTTATCACTGTCTTATAGATAATCTGTATATATCCTGCCCCTTTTTATATCCAAAATCAATAGTTCCCCTGTTTGCTTTCCTATTGAAATATGTTATAATGAAGGTGTTCTTATTTATTTTCTCGATTATCGCCCTGGGGAAACGAGGTCTCACTATGGATTTTAAACAGCTGGAGGCTTTTGTGTATGTGGTCAAGCTCAAAAGCTTCTCCAAGGCTGCGCAGCGCATCTATCTGACGCAGCCAACGATCAGCGCGCACATCAACTCGCTGGAAAAGGAGCTTGACACCAAGCTGATCGAGCGCGGAACCAAATATGTCTACCCCACCAAGCCCGGCAGCATCCTTTACCAGTACGCTGTCAAGATGCTCAATCTGCGCGAGGACGCCGTCTGCTCGGTCAAAAACTACAACAAGGAGCTCAAGGGCACCCTGACCATCTGCGCCTCCACTGTTCCCTCCCAGAATATCCTGCCCAAAGTGATCGCCGCCTTCCGGGAAGAATATCCCCACGTCACCTTCAACATCCTGCGCCAGGACAGCGAGCTGGTGGTGGAGAGCATCTCCAAGGGGATGGCCGACATCGGCTTCTGCGGCACCGATACCCACAACCCGGACTGCGTCTTTGAAAGCTTTATCCAGGACCACCTGGTCATCATCACCCCCAACACCGAGCGCTTCCGCCAGATGCGCACCACCGGCATCAAGGCCGATTTTTTAAAGACCGAGCCGATCATCCTGCGTGAGGAGGGCTCCGGTACCCGCAAGGAGACCGAGCACTTTCTAGCCAAGGCCGGAATCGACATCGGCGAGCTCAAAATTGCCGCGCAGTTTAACGACCCGGACAGCATCAAGCACGCGGTCAGCCAGGGGATGGGCATCTCGATCATCTCCAAGGCGGCGGTGGAGGACTATGAAAACTTCGGCCTGCTGCTCAGCTTTGACCTGAGCGGCATCTCGATGGACCGCCACCTCTATATTGTCAGCCACAAAAACAACCCGCTCTCCTTTATCGGCGAGGTATTTTTAAATTTTGTCAAGATGTATTACGACAAGTAATCTTCTAATAAAAGAATAAGGTTTATCAAGAGTTTGTGATGGAGTTGAAAAAAATGGCACATATCGTTTTGGCCAGAGCCTGGAACAACGGCAAGTTTCTGCCCAACGGCGGCGGGTACGGCATCTGGCTGACCAACTATTTTAAGGACGAATATCTGGACGTCAACTGGGTCTCGATCACCCTGGAGCTGGAGGGCTGGGAAAAGCCCGCCGAGCTTGCCATCAACACCGATGCTTTCTGGGGCCGCGGGCGCGAGCTGCGCAGCGGCATCATCGGCAAGTGGCTGATCGCCAATGGCAAGGGACAGTGGGAACCCGGACAGGAACCGGAAATCTTTCTCAAACCACTGGGCGGCCGCCGCTTTGCCGCCTCGCTGCAGCCCATCGGCGGCGTTTCGGACAGCGTGGACGCCATGCTCTCCGCCGCGCATACGCTGGAGCAGGATTAAAGCGAAAACATCTTTTTCTCCTTTCAATATCATCCCTGAAAAAGCCGCAGCCTGCAGAGGTTTTTCTCTGCAGGCTGCGGCCTTTTATTGTCCTTAAAACTGCGGCGGATACTCCACCTGCCCGCTCATCTGCGGGTGGCGTCCGGACAGGTCGAACGCCATATAATTTTCATCCGGCACATCAAACGGCGACTGGATGCCAAACCGGCTGGCCGACTGGTAGCCAAAGCGCGGGTAATAGGTCGGGTGGCCCAGCAGGATGGAGTAGTCATATCCCAGCTGCGCCGCAATGCGGTGCCCCTCCTCAATCAGCGCCCCGCCGATGCCCTGCCGCTGAAAGTCCGGGTGAACTGCCAGCGGCGCCAGCGCCAGCTGGGTGGTCTGCCCGACCTTGAGCCTGGTGAACAGGATGTGCCCGACAATCCTGCCGTCCTGTTCTGCCACCAACGAAAGCTCCGGGATAAACGCCTCGCTGCCGCGCAGCCGTGCAACCAGATTGTGCTCATCGTGGTCGGTGTGCTCCGCGTGCGCAAAGGCCTGCTCCACCACCTGCTCCACCTGCCGGTAATCCTCCGGCTTCTCCTGACGAATGGTCAACATATTCTTCCTCCCTTTCCCACCTGCAGCGCAGGCGGCAAAGCAAAATTCTGCTTTCATTCTACAGGAGGGCGGCGGGAATGTCAAATCCTCTTGCTGCCGGCTATTCCAAAAAGGGGCGCGGGGAATCTTCCCCGCGCCCCTTTGCTTTGATTTTTTCAAACGGTCAAACCTTCACCGCAAATCGTTGCCGGTAAAGCATCCCGCGCCGCATACGGGACAGGACACCGGTTCCGGTTCTGTGTCCTCCTGTCCCAGCTCCACCGTCTCCCGGATGGTCCTGGTCGGGCTGGAGATGGACTGCGCGTCCGAGTGTACTTCCTCCCCTTCGGTTGTGGCATCCTCTGCGGCAATGCTTTCTGCCGCTGGGACTGGCATCTGCACCCGCTCGATTCGGGTCTGGGCGGTGCAGCCTGCCATACAAAGCGCCAGTACAAAAAGAAACATCATCCTTTTCATCGGCATACTCCTTTCTCTCACCTTCATTTTATCACAGATTTGTCTCCGTCTCAACATCCCATTCTATTTTCATATACTATTGACACTTTTGCTGTCTTGCGTTATAATGATTGCGCAAAACTGTTCCAATCGGAACAGTTTTCAGGACAGACGAAAGGAGAAGGCCGATGGACGCGATGATGCAGGCCTGCCAGAAGGCAATCGGCTGCATGCTGTTTGAAGGGGTCGAGCAGGCGCAGACCCTGCACCTGCTGCAAACCTATGCGCAACTGCAAACCTTTGAGAAGGGGCAGATCATCTACTCCCCCGGGCACTACCAGCACTCGCTGGGCATCATCGTGCGGGGACGTGCGGTGGTGGAAAAGGAGTGCGGCGTGCTGCTCAACGACCTTGGCGCCGGGCAGTGCTTTGGCGCAGCGGCGCTGTTTGTGCCGCAGGACCAGTATGTCACCACCGTGCGGGCCAAAACCGGCTGCTCCATCCTGTTTTTGTCGATGGAGCAGATGCGCCAAATCCTTCTGCAAAATCCGGTCATCGCCTTCAACTACATCCGCTTTCTGTCCGGAAGAATCCAGTTTTTAAACCGCAAGATCGACAGCTTCACCGCCCCCGGCGCGCAGCAGGCGCTGCTCTCCTATCTGCGCCAGCAGCCCGGCGGCAAGAGCGTGGGGCTCTCGATGGTCAAGCTCTCCGAGATGCTCAACATCGGGCGCACTTCCTTGTACCGCGCGGTGGAGCAGCTGGAGCAGTGCGGAAAAATTAAGCGGGAGGGCAAAACCATCCAGCTGATGCCGGAATCCCCCTCCCCGGAAGAGAGGTAACACACCATGACAATCCGAAAAATCCTGGCAACGCTGCTGGCGCTGTCGATGACCCTTTCGCTGGCGGCCTGCGGCGGCAATTCCACCCAGACTGACACCACCGCTCCGTCTGAACAGACCGAGGAAAGCTCGTCCGTTTCAGACGGATCTGCATCGGACGAGACCACCGCGGAAAACACCGAAACAGAAACCCCGGCCGATGAGACCGAGGCCAGCGAACCGGCCGAAAAGGTGGACATCAACCTGGCGGCGCTGAGCGGTCCGACCGCCCTCGGCATGCTGGACCTGCTGGAGAAAAACGAAAACGGCGAAGCTGCCAACAACTACAACGTCACCATCGCCACCGCGCCGGATGAGGTGACCGGCAAGATTATCTCGGGCGAACTGGACATCGCCGCGGTGCCGACCAACGTGGCCGCCACCCTCTACAACAAGACCGAGGGCCAGGTGCAGATCGCCGCGCTCAACACCATGGGCGTGCTGTACGTCCTGGAGACCGGCGACACCATCCAGTCGGTCGCGGACCTTGCAGGCAAGACCATCTACGCCACCGGCCAGGGCTCCACACCGGAATATGCGCTCAACCTGGTGCTGGAGAAAAACGGCCTGACCCCGGGCGAGGACGTCGAGATCGTCTTTGCTGCAGACAACGCCGAGATCGCGCCGCTGCTGGCTTCCGGCGAGGCGCAGGTCGCGCTGCTGCCTCAGCCGTTTGTCACCTCGGTGCTCACCCAGAATGAAAATGTCCGCGTCGCCCTCGACCTGACCGAGGAGTGGGACAAGGCGGTCAACGGCGAAAGCGGCCTGACCATGGGCTGCGTGGTGGTCCGCAAGGAATTTGCCGAGCAGAACAAAGAAGCGCTGGACCGCTTCCTCGACGAGTACAAGCAGTCGGTGGAGACGGTCACCAGCGAGGAGGGCCTTGCCCACGCCGCTGAGCTTGCCGAACACTACAACATCATCAAAGCTGCCGTCGCTGAGAAGGCGATTCCGGAGTGCAACATCGTCTTTGTCGAGGGCGACGAGATGCAGCAGATTGCCGGCGGATTTTTGCAGGTGCTCTACGACGCCAATCCGCAGGCGGTAGGAGGCCAGCTCCCGAATGACGACTTCTACTACAAGAGATAAAAACACCCGCCTTTCCCCCGCCCTGCGCTTAGGAGCGGTGGCGGTCTGGCTGCTGCTGTGGCAGCTGGCCTCGATGGCCGTCGGGCTGCCGCTGCTGCTGCCCTCCCCCTTGGCGGTCCTTTTGCGGTTGGGGCAGCTGTGCACCGGGGCGGACTTTTGGCTCACGGTGGCCAGTTCCCTTCTGCGCATCCTGCTGGGCTTTTTGCTGGGCGTCCTCTTTGGCACGGCGCTGGCCGGTCTTTGCTGGCGGTTTCGCCTCATCGACGCCCTGGCCCGTCCGCTGCTGGGGGTGCTCAAATCGACGCCGGTCGCCTCGTTCATTATCCTGGCGCTGGTGTGGGTGAAAACTACCTGGCTTGCCACCGTCATCTCCTTCATCATGGTGCTGCCGCTTATCTACGCCAACGTCCGCGAGGGCATCGACTCGGCCGACCGGCAGCTTCTGGAGATGGCGCAGGTTTTCCGGCTTTCCCGCCGCAAAACCTTCCGCTACTGCTACCTGCCCGCCATTCTGCCCTTCTTTCTCTCGGCAATCAGCAGCGCGCTGGGCTTTGCCTGGAAATCGGGCATCGCCGCCGAGGTGCTGGGCCGTCCAGCGCGGGCGATCGGCAGCCAAATCTACGACTCGAAAATCTACCTGGAAACGCCCGACCTGTTTGCCTGGACGCTGGTGGTCATCCTGCTGTCGGTGCTGCTGGAGCGCCTTGCCGTGCGCTTTGTCAGATGGGCGGGGAAACGATCGATGAGGGTGCGCCTATGAAGCTAAGTCACATCACCGCCCGCTATGGGGAGCTGCCGATTTTGGAGGACTTTTCCCTCGAGCTGCCGGACAGCGGGGTCATCTGCTTTTTTGCTCCCTCCGGCACCGGCAAGACCACCCTGCTCAACCTGCTGTGCGGGCTTCTGCAGCCGGACAGCGGCAGCATCACCGGCCTGGAGGGCAAGCGGTTTGCCTTTGTCTTTCAGGAGGACCGGCTCGTCCCCTCGCTGAGTGCGCGGGACAACGTGGGGCTGGTGCTCGACCGGGAGCATCAGGGACTTGCCGCGCGTTACCTGGCCGACCTCGGCCTTGCCGGATGGGAAAATGCGCTGCCGCAGGAGCTTTCCGGCGGGATGCAGCGCCGGGTAGCGATTGCCCGCGCCTTTGCCTACGGCGAGCAGTGCGGTCAGGACACCGTTTACCTGCTGGACGAGCCGCTCAAGGGCCTGGACGAGGAGACCGCCATCTACACCCTGCGGCTGATTCGCCGGTGGGTGGCGGGGAGGCTTGCCTTCTTCATCACCCACGACCGCGAACAGGCGCGGCAGATTGCCGACTGGATCATCACCTTTGCGGGCCAGCCGATGCGGGTGAGCGGGATGGAGCAGAACCGGCCTTCCATCCACTAAAATAATCGAGAGATACGGAAAAGGAGCAGCCTGCCGGTTGGCAGGCTGCTCCTTTTTGATGCTTGAAGGGGTAGATGGGGTGCGGGGGAATGCGCTGCGCTGTTCCCCGGGGGCAGGAGAGGCGCTTCGCTGTCTCCTGCTGCGGACCGCGGAAAAGGCGCTGCGCTGTTTTCCGCCGGGGGATTTGACTGGGTGCCGCGAAGTGGGAAGTGGGGCTTTGTACGTAACCGATACGTGATTTGGGCGCGGCATCATGCCGCCAGAAAAACCTCCCACCGGGAGGTTTTTCTGGACTCTACGAATCGGTAGTTTGCTTGGGGGCTTTTCTCTTACAAAAGCCCCCTCTTTTGCAATCCGAATTTCGGATTGCAAAATTCACCCGCAAAGGCGCTTCCAACGCAAAGGTGTTTCGCACGTTGCGACGTGCGACCAGCAGGCGCTGCCCGCTGGACACCCGCCACCTTTTGAAAAAGGTGGACGAAAACTTTAATTTTATTAGCCTAAAAATTCCAACAATTTCGGGTACGCCGCCTTCGCGTCCTCATACCCTCTCACGTACAGCGCGCGCAGCGCCTTCTCATCGGCATGCATCGAGCTTAAATGCAGCGGCTCCTTCGGCTGCAGCACAAACGCCTGGCCGGTCTTGGCAAGCAGCGCGCAGGTCTTGCGCTGGCGCTGGTCAATGCGGTAACGCCTTTCCTCGGTGGCCACAAAGTTTGGATATTCCCGATAGACCCGGCGGATCAGCGGCAGGTTGGAGGCGGGCTTGCGGACAAACGAAGGGTTGCGGGTGAGTACAACCACATGCTTTTGATTGCCGTCCCGCACCGACTGGGCGATCGGAATCGGGCAGGCGATGCCGCCGTCGAGGTAGGGCGTCCTTCCCAGATAGAAGGTATGGGAGAACAGCGGCAGCGCCGCCGAGGCGCGCACCGGGAAGAAGCGGCGGTCCATCTGCTCCTTGGTGAAGAACTCGCACTTGCCGGTCAGCAGGTTGGTTGCGCCGACGTGCACCTGCACCTCGGAGGAGAAGAAAGTCTCATAGTCAAAGGGAATATACTTTTCCGGGATGACGTCGAAGATAAACTCCAGATTGAAGGCGCTGCGGTAGTGCAGCAGGTTGCGCACGCTGACATAGCGCTTATCGCTGCAGAATCGGAAGTTGATCTGCGCGTTGCGGCCCGGCTGTTTGGCGGCGTAGCCCAGCGCATTGAGCGCGCCGGCGCTCACCCCATAGACATTGGGCAGATACAGCCCCTGCTCCATCAGGTAATCCAGCACGCCGGTGGTATAGATGCCGCGGAAGCCGCCGCCCTCCAGCACCAGGGCAGCATTTTGCAGGCCGGATTTTTCCATAGTTCTCATCCTTTCTTTTATTCAATTTCTTTACCTCCTATTGTACCCTTCCCGGCGGCGCAAATCAAAGGATGAAATGTGAATTTTACGCAACTTTTCTCCCCACCCAAACCGCCTTTGTTCTAATGCCCTCTTGAAAATCTGTGTTCATCCGACTATGATAGAGTCAAGCGACAAGCGGAGGTGTGTTTTATGAAAAAGCTGTCATTTTTGTTGGCGTTCGTTCTGCTGTTCTCCTTCTGCCTTGGCGGGTGCGGCCAGCCGCAGCCCAACCCCAGGCTGGACGACCTGAATATGCTGTGCGACACGCTGGAGAAAAACCATTACAACCTCTACGCCAACGTCTCCGAGGAGGAGTTTCAGGCCGAGCGGGAAAAAATCGCCAGGCAGACCACCAAGATGAGCGACGAAGAATTCTACTGGTCGGTCTGCCATTTGGTCTCGCTGATCGGGGACGCGCACACGATGGTGGGCAATACCGGCGAGCCCTTTATGACAGCTTTGTTGTGGAGCATCAAAAAGTTTGACGAAGGCTGGTACATTTTAAAGCTGGACCAGAAAAACGAGCAGTACCTCGGCACGCGGGTGACCGCCATCAATGACCTCCCCATCGACGAGGTGGTGGAACGGGCGCGGCAGGTCATCTCCTACGAAACCGACAGCTGGTTCTGGAACCTTGTGCCGCAAACGCTGGCGTGGCGCGGCGCGCTGGAATATCTGGAAATTGTAAAGGAGGGAGAGCCGGTCACGGTGACGGTGGAAACGCAGGACGGCGCAGAGCAGTCCTTCGAGCTGACCGCCACCGACGACTGGGACGAGCGCAGCCAGATGGTTTCGTTCCAGCGAGAGGCAATTCCCGAGACGGGCTACCAAAGCCAATCCTACTACTGGTCGACCGAGCTGGACGAGGACACCTACTTCATCCAGTACAACGTCTGTGCTGGTGGGGACCCGTCGATGCCGGAGTTTGCCCAGCAGGTTCAGGCAGACCTGGAAAGCGGCTACCAGAACATTATCTTCGACCTGCGCTACAACAATGGCGGAAATGACCAGATCATCCTTCCGCTGAAAAACGCCGTCGTCAATGCGCGCAACAAGCAGGGAGAAAAGTGCCATCTCTATGTGCTGACAGGATGCAACACCTTTTCGGCCGGTGTGGATGCGGCTGCCGGATTCCAAACGTCGAACGCTGAAAACACCACCTTTGTGGGGCAGCCCAGCGGAGGCTCGCTGCAGACGGGCGGGAACTTGCTGGAAATTTCGATGGACAGCGTACCCTTCGCGGTGACCTGCGCCCTCGACTATTTTGTGATTCTCGGGCAGAAGGGTTCCTTGGTCCCGGACTATATTGTGCCGCAGACCTTCGAGCAGTATGCCAAAGGGGAGGACCCGGAGATTCAGTACCTCTACGACAATCTGCTTTAACCCAAAAACAGCAGGCGGAAAATTTCCGCCTGCTGTTTTATTTTAGCAGCTCCCGCATCACCTTCTGCGGCGCGCGCAGGATACCCTGGTAGAGCCGGAACAGCTGCGTTTCCTCAAAAGGCAGCTGCCGGAAGGCCTCGCCCGGCGTGGTGGTCAGCTCGTACACATCGGCGCCGGGGAAGCACAGCAGAACGGGCGAGTGGGTGCAGATGAGAAACTGCGAGTTTTTGCGCGCCAGCTGATGCATCAGCCGCACCAGCACCAGCTGGTTGGTCGGGGAGAGGGCGGCCTCCGGCTCGTCAAAGAGGTACAGCCCCTCCCCGCGCAGGCGGTGTTCCACCAGCGCCAGAAAGGATTCCCCGTGCGACTGCCGGTGCAGCGAGCACCCGCCGTAGGCGTCGATGATGGAGGCCCCAAGCCCCGGCGCGCGGTCGAGCTGGTCAATGTTGCTGGCCACGTTGTAAAAGCTCTCCGCCCGCAGAAAGTAGCCGTCCTTTGGCCGGTAGACCCCGCGGGTCAGCTCGGTGAACCGGAACAATCCCGAATGGGAATCTTCGGTGGAGAAGGAAAAGTTGCGCGAACCGCCCTCGGGATTAAACCCCGCCGCGATGGCGATGGCCTCGAGGATGGTCGATTTGCCGCTGCCGTTCTCGCCGGTGAAGATGGTGACCGGGCTTTGCAGCGAAAACGCCCCGCACTCGCGCACGGCAGGGATGCTAAAAGGATACTGCCGCTGCGCGTCGGGCGACGGCGGCACAAATCGGACCGACTGGATGTAGTTGTGATTTTCCCAAAAGGCCGGCATGAGGGCACCTCCTGCGTTGGGCTGAACTTTTTTTGCAAGCATGGCATCCGTCTTTGCCCCCCACCTTTTGCAAAAGGTGGGGGAAATTTTATTTGCTGAAACTCGGTGCCGCGAGGTAGAAGGTTGAGCCACCCACTCAACCAATACGTGAATTGGGTGCAGGCTCAGCCTGCCGTGAATCGGGCGCGGCATCATGCCGCCAGCCTACCGCTGGAAAAGGCGCTTCGCTGTTTTCCGCTCACGCAGTTTATGCGTCTACAACAGAAAAATCTCCCCCGGGAGGTTTTTCTGGGTTGTGCGAAACGGCAGTTTGCTGAGGGGGCTTTTCTCTTACAAAAGCCCCCTCTTTTGCAAGCCGATTTTCGACTTGCAAAATTCACCCGCAAAGGCGCTTGAACCGCAAAGAATTTCGAGCTCTGCGGAGCTCGACCAGCAGGCGCTGCCCGCTGGACACCCGCCACCTTTTGAAAAAGGTGGACGAAAACTTTTACTTTGCAAACTCGGTGCCGCGAGGTAGAAGGTTGAGCCACCCACTCAACCAATACGTGAATTGGGTGCGGCATCATGCCGCTTGAAAAAGATGGACGAAAGCTTTTGAATAAAGGCTCATGGTCTATAAAAGGGCGCGTCCTCCTCCGCCTTTTCGCGGCGGTCAAACTCCCGGTCGATCTCCGCAAAGATGTACTGGTACATCTCCTTGGCCATCCGGTAAAAGTTCTTGACCATCTTATAAGTATACTCCCGCTCGATGTCCGCCGGGTAGCGCGTCTCGACATAGCACTGGTTTAAATCCGCGCTCTCGTCAAACCACTGGTGAAAGCCCTTGTCGTACTTTTTTGCCTGCCGGCACAGCCAGGTCAGGTTGTGGCCATCCACCAGCACGTCGGACTTGAGAAGGATGTAGGCTTTCAGCGCCTTCTCGATGGCCTGCTGGCAGTGAAAGGCGCTCAGGCGGTAGCAGCGGTCGTCCTCCGAGAGGATTTTGGCCGCGATCAAGTCCTGACTGGCGTGCTCCAGCCAGTCATAGTAGCGCCTGCTGTCCCGGCCGTTGTGCGCCCTGGAGCGGCTATTTCTCATAGCGGACCCTGCCCTTCTGGTTGACGTGGCTGGCAAACGCGCCGTCGTCCTCGGTCAGCTCGCGGAACTGCTCGTCGGTGTACAGCAGCACATCGTAGGGGATGTCGCTGTCCACCTCGTCAAAGATGCGGGTGAGCATCCTGCGCTTGTCGGGGATGTCGCCCACGATGCATAGCTTAAACGCCGAGATATTGCCGTCCATGTCGTACTTGGTGTTGTACTCGATCACCCGGCTGGGGTGAAACAGCTCCACAATCCGGTTGACGGTCTGCTCGATGACCTGGTCCTGATTTTTCTCCATCCTGGATTTCCCCCTTCTCTTTATAAATAATCGTTTGGATCGATGTCGTCCAGCGTATCCACCACAATGTTGTCCTTTTTGGTCGGCTTTGGCGGCAGGCCGCGGCGGCGGCGCCAGCGGTTTTCCTTCTCCTCCTCGGTCAGGCCCTTGTCCATGCACAGCACAAACAGCACCAGGCTGATTAAGAACAGCAGCGCGGCGATGGTGGCCGTCCGCTCAAAGTTGATCGGACCGTACTGCGCAAAGTCCGAATACCCCAGCCTTGCGTCCACGCCCAGCACCGCAATCACCTGCCCCTGGGTGTCGTGGATGGGCAGGTAGGTGGTGATGTAGCTGCCGTCCAGAATGTCCGGCACAAAGCTGGCCGACCGCCTGCCGTCAAACTGGCTCTCCAGGATGGAACGGCACTGGCTGGTGTATCGGTCGTCGCTGTACTCCGCCCCGATGCCGTGGTAGTCCACCCCTTCCTGCAGGTTTGCGCCATAGTCGGCGTCGGCAAGGTAGGCGATCCGCCCCTCCAGCCCGCGGTAGAGGATATAGGCCCGGTCATAGGAGAGGGTGTCCTTGGCGCGGGAGAGGAAAGCGCACAGGTTCTGGTAAAAGGCCGTCTCGCTCGGGTAGTCGATCAGCGACTGGATGCGCAGTCCGTTATAATATTCCAGTGACAGCGCAAGCGAGGTCGCCTCGGACAGCGACTGCTCGCCCAGCGTGTTGATCGCGTCCCGCCTGCGGTTGAACGGGATGAACACCGAGACAATCGCCACAATCGCCGACAGAATTACAACCGTCAGCAAAAAGCCCCTGACCCTTCTGGAGGTCATCAGTCGGTTTAACATAACCATCATCCTTTTTTGAAAGGCGCCGCCCGGCGGGCGCGCAGCCGTAGTGTTGCTGTAAGCTTTCCTTTATTATACCATCTTCGGCGCTATTACTCAATGCAAAGGCGCATTTTCTTCACAGAAACCCGCCGCCCGCATTGCGCCAAAACGCTTTTTTTGGTACAATAGGGTCAATGCAAATTCCCTGCCCGCACTTTGGCAGGATTCATTTTCTTCAACAATCAGGAAAGGTACGATGAATACAATGAGCGTCAACTCTCAACTGTTAAGACAAATCCCCAAGGTAGACGACCTGCTGCGCCTGCCGCAGCTCTCCGGGTTGGACTGCCCGCACCCGGTGCTGACCGAGGCAGTGCGCGAAACCATCGAACAGCTTCGCCAGCAGATCCTCGCCGGTGAAACGCCCTCTTTAGACTCCGAAAGCATCTGCTCCGCCATCCTGCGCCTGGTGCAGAAAAAGACGACCATGAGCCTGCGGCCGGTCATCAACGCTACCGGCATTGTGCTGCACACCAATCTCGGCCGCGCCAAGCTCAGCGACAAGGCCGTCGAGGCCATCCGCAGCGTGGCGCAGGACTACAACACCCTGGAATACAACCTGGAAAAGGGCGCGCGCGGCAGCCGCTACGCCCACGTCGAGGGGCTGATCGCCAAAATCACCGGCGCCGAGGCGGCCATGGTGGTCAACAACAACGCCGCCGCCGTCATGCTGGTGCTCAGCACAATGGTCAAGGGCAAGGAGGTCATCACCTCCCGCGGGGAGCTGGTCGAGATCGGCGGCGCCTTCCGCGTGCCGGAGATCATGCAGCAGAGCGGCGGCACCCTGGTGGAGGTCGGCACCACCAACAAGACCCACCTTTCCGACTATGTCAACGCCATCAACGAGAACACCGGCGCGCTCTTAAAGGTGCATACCAGCAACTTTAAGATTATGGGCTTCTTTGAGGAGGTCACTCTGGAGCAGATGGTGGAGCTGGGACATCAGAAAAACATCCCGGTCATCTACGACCTCGGCTCCGGCGCGATGATCCGCCTGTCCGACTACGGCATCCAGGACGAGCCGAACGTCCTCGATTCGGTCAAGTCCGGCGCAGACGTGGTCAGCTTCTCCGGCGACAAGCTGCTGGGCGGCCCGCAGGCGGGCATCATCGTCGGCAAAAAGAGCTACATCGACGCGATGAAGAAAAACCCGCTGACCCGCGCCTTCCGCATCGACAAGCTCACCCTGGCCGCGCTGGAAGCCACCCTGCGCGAGTACCTCGACCCGCAGCAGGCGCTCAAAGATAATCCTACCCTGCGCATGATCACCGCCACGATGGATGACCTTGTCCCCAAGGGCCAGCAGCTGGTGGACTGCCTGCAGGCAGCCTGCGACGGCAGCTACAGCGTTGTGCTGGACGAGGACTTCGGCCAGGTCGGCGGCGGCTCGGTGCCCACCCAGATGATCCGCTCCTCGGTGGCGGCCATCACCCCGCACCACGTCTCGCTGGACCTGCTGGAAAAGCGGCTGCGCGCGTGCTCCCCGCTGCCCATCATCGCCCGCATCTCCAAGGACCGGCTGCTGCTGGACGTGCGCACCATCGAGGAACGCCACTTTGCCTACATCGCGCAGAGCATCCGGGACTGCTGCGCGCAGTAATTTTCACCCAAACGCTTGATCCATCAACCCAGAAAAGAGGCGTCACTGCATGAAAAATATCATCATCGGCACCGCCGGCCACGTCGACCACGGCAAAACTGCCCTGATTAAGGCGCTGACCGGCATCGAGACCGACCGCATTAAAGAAGAAAAGAAGCGCGGCATCACCATCGAACTGGGCTTCGCCTACCTCGACCTGCCCGACGGAGAAAAGGCCGGCATCATCGACGTGCCCGGCCACGAGAAGTTTGTCAAAAACATGCTGGCCGGCGCGGGCGGCATCGACCTGGCGCTGCTGGTCGTCGCCGCGGACGAGGGCTTCATGCCCCAGACCCGCGAGCACTTGGGCATCCTGTCGCTTCTCAACATCTCCGAGGGCATCATCGTCGTCACCAAAAAGGACCTGGTGGACGAGGACTGGCTGGAGATTGTCTGCGACGAGATTCGCGAGGAGGTCAAGGGCACCTTCTTGGAAAACGCCCAGATGATCCCTGTCTCCTCCTATACCGGCGAGGGCATCGAGGAGCTGCGGCAGGCCATCTTCGCCCTCATCGATAAAAATTCCCAGATCAAAAAGCTGGACATCCCGCCCCGCATCCCGGTCGACCGCATCTTCTCGGTGGAGGGCTTCGGCACCGTCATCACCGGCACCCTCATCGAGGGAACCTTAAAGGTCGGCGACCCGGTCACCGTCTACCCCTCCCGGCTGGAAACCCGCGTGCGCAACCTGCAGGTGCACTCCCACGACGTGCAGGAGGCCTATGCCGGCCAGCGCGTGGCGGTCAACCTCGCGGGTTTAAAGAAGACCGACCTCAATAAGGGCGACGTGGTGGCCGCGCCAAACTCGATGCACACCACCATGATGATCGACATCAAGCTCACCATCCTCAAGGATTGCCAGCGCGAAATTTTAAACGCCACCCGCCTGCACCTCTACCACGGCGCGCGGGACATCCTGTGCAAGGTGGTGCTGCTCGACCGCGATTCGGTCAGCGCCGGGGAAAGCTGCTACGCCCAGCTGCGTCTGGAGGAGGAGATCGCCGTCAAGACCGGCGACCGCTTTGTGCTGCGCTTTTACTCCCCTCTGGAGACCATCGGCGGCGGCGTGATTCTCGACTCCAACCCCTTTAAGCATAAGCGCAACGACCCGGCGGTGCTGCAGTCGCTGAACATCAAGGAGAACGGCAGCGACCGCGACAAGATCAGCGCCGCCCTACGCGACTACTCCTCCCGCTTTGAGACGCTGGACTTTTTGCAGATTCAGACCGGCATCCCCAAAGAGCAGTTTGACCAGCAGGTGCAGAAGCTTGTCAAGGATAAGGCCGCCTTTAAGGTCAGCGATAACATCGTCATCCACGCCGACTACCTCAATAAGCTCAAGGACAGCGCCGTCAAGCTGCTGACCGCCTACCACCAGGAAAACCCGCTGCGCGAGGGCATGAAGAAGGACGAGTTCCGCAACAAGCTCATCAAGTATGAGGATATGTCCATCGTCGACCGCATCACCGACTCGCTGGTCAACCGCAAGGTGCTCAAGTATGTCAACAACTGCGTCGCCCTCTATGACTTCGAGGTCCAGCAGGACACCAACCAGGAGGAAATCGAGAACGCCTTCCGCGAGGGCGGCTTCTCGCCGGAATCCCCCGACCAGATCGCGGTCCGCTTCCCCAAGATCAAAAACTTTAAAGCAGTCATCGAAGCCCTCATCAACTCCGGAAAGCTCATCCGGGTGGAGGAGAAGATTCTGCTGCACGCCGACTACTACAATAAGGCGCTGGAGATGGCCAAGGAGCACGTCGCCAAAAACGGGCAGATCACCCTGGCCGAGATGCGCGACCTGATGGGCGCCTCGCGCAAATTTGCGGTGGCGATTTTGGAGTATTGGGATAAGCGCGGCATCACCAAGAAGGTCGGCGACGCCCGCACTTTTAAATAAAGAAAAAATAAAGTTTTCGTCCACCTTTTTCAAGCGGCATGATGCCGCGCCCAAATCGCGTATCGGTTGAGTAAGTAACCTGAGTTTTTACCTCGCGGCACCGAGTTTGCAAAATAAAAGTTTTCGTCCACCTTTTTCAAAAGGTGGCGGGTGTCCAGCGGGCAGAGCCTGCTGGTCGAGCTCCGCAGAGCTCGAAACACCTTTATCGTTCAAGCGCCTTTTGAAGGGAAAAGCCGCAAGACAAATTGTCTTGCGGCTTGGGGAACTTTTTGTAAGAGAAAAAGTTCCCAGCGCAGGCTGAGCCTGCACCCAATCCGCGTATCGGTTGCGTACAGAACACAACCTCCTGCCTCGCGGGACCAAGTTTCTACAACATCCGAGCAATCTCCGCCACTGCCAGCTTCTCCCTCCCCCTTCAAGGGGACAAAGTTCCACAGCCTTCCCCATGGTTTTTGTGTAATTCGACGATTATCCACTCCCCAAAACAAAACTTCTTGCCAAAAAGATTTTTCTGTGCTATACTAGATAAGCATTTGGGAGCGGATGGGTGCTGGTGTGCCCTCTGGTCTTCAAAACCAGTAATTGCAGTTAGTAGCTGCATAGGTGGGTTCAATTCCCACACGTTCCCGCCAGATAAAAAAGCAAGGGGCCGCAAACGAAAATCGTTTGCGGCCCCTTTGTCGTTCTCCCCTTTTCCTACCGCACAATCCGGTGGCGGCACATTCCGGTGCGCCCGCAGTGCGGGCAGGTCAGCCTGCGGCGGGTCAGGGTGTGGTAGCCCTTCACATAATCCCGCATCGACGGCACAAACTGCGCCTTGCAGTGCGGGCACTCGTAATATCCGGCCCGCCACTCCAGCTGGGCCGCCACAAAGATACCCGTCACGCCGGTCAGCACCGCCAGCAGCAACAGCAGAATCCGCGCGGGGACGGGGATTGTGAGAAACGAAGCGAGCGCCACCAGCGCCGACACTGCCACCACCGTGACCCCACCGCACAGAACGGAATACAGCATCCGGTTTTTGTTTTCGCGATTTTCTTCGATCAGGTTCATCAGGTTTTCCTCCGCTCTTTTTCGATAGTTGTCTTCACAGAGCCGCTCGCCCGAAAGCAGGTCGTTGACGCCTATCTGCAACGCCTTACACAGCGGCAGCATCAGCGAGATCTCCGGCAGGCCCTTGCCACACTCCCACTTGGAGATGGTCTTGTCGCTGATCGAAAGCTGCTCCGCCAGCTGCCGCTGGGTCAGTCCCTGCCGTTTCCGCTCGGCGGCGATGAATCGTCCGATTTTGAGCTGATCCATTCGCTCCCCTCCTTTCCTTTTCACTTTCAGTCTAACAAAAAAACGGCCGCATTTCCATCCCCGGCGCATAGAAGTGCCCTCTACTTTTCGTAGAGGGTACTTTTTCTGTTCGATTTTACGGCTCGCTCGCCCGTCGTACAGCTCAAACTCGCCTGGGAACAGGTTGGCAAAAACGTTATTTCGCAAGCCCGGTGCCGCGAGGTAGGAGGTTGTGTTTTGTACGCAACCGATACGCGGATTGGGCGCGGCATCGTGCCGCCGCGAATTGGGTGCAGGCTCAGCCTGCTGCGGTATCATGCCGCCGGGGAAGGCGCTTCGCTGTTCCCCGTGGGGGCAGGAGAGGCGCTTCGCTGTCTCCTGCCGCGGACCGCCGGAAAAGGCGCTGCGCTGTTTTCCGCTCACTGGGCTTTATGGTTCTACAGCAGAAAAACCTCCCACCGGGAGGTTTTTCTGGATTGTACGAATCGATAGTTAGCTGGGAACTTTTTCTCTTACAAAAAGTTCCCCAAGCCGCAAGACAATTTGTCTTGCGGCTTTTCCCTTCAAATCTGCGCACAGTCCATCACGCAGCCGCGGCAGGAGCGCAGACGGTCGGTCTTGCCGTCCGTTCCGCGCAGGACGCTGCAGATCATGCTGGTGTTCTTCTGCTCAAAGCGCTTTGCCATCTCCTGGCCCAACTCAAAGGTCGCGAACTTGGAGGCCGGGCTCTCCATGTTGCCGTCCGAATTCTTTAACCCCGCCAGCATCATCATCGCGCAGACGCTGCCGCAGGTCTGAAACATCCCCGCAATCCCCAATCCATACGCCTCCGAGGCGCGGAAAGCAGTCTGCTCGTCCATCCCCAGCCGGTCGCAGTAGGTGCAGACCACCGCCTGGCAGCAGTTGTAACCGTCCTTGTGTCTCTGTGCCGCTTCCCAAACTTTACTTCTTTCCATCTTCAGTCTCCTTTTTTATGATTATCTTTTTTATAAACAGATTGCCGCGAAGATATACAAAACAATCAGCATCGCCACGTTAGCCGCGGTGAAGAGCCCCAGGTAGCGCAGCGGCTTTGCGCCCGGCGTGCGGATGTACTGCTTAAAGGAAATCAAACTTGCCAGCGACGCCACCAGCGTCCCCAGTCCGCCGATGTTGGTGCCCAGCAGCATCCCTTTGGCGTCGGTGGTGAAGTTGGAGAGCAGCACCGCTGCCGGCACGTTGCTGATGATCTGGCTGGACAGCACCGCACCCAGCATGGTGTTCTGCTGCAGCGCGCCCTCCAGAAAGCTCTTGACCGCCCCGATCTCCCCGATGTTGCCCGCAAAGATAAAGAAGCAGACAAAGGTGGCCAGCAGCCAGTAGTCGACCTTCTTCAGCACGTCCCGCGCGCACAGCAGCATCAGCGCCACGGTGATGCCCAGCGCGGTGTGGCTGCTGATGACGTGCAGCACCGCCAACAGGCTTACCAGAAACAGCACCGCAAACAGCGTCAGCCGCGCCTTGCTGTGAATCTTCTCCCGGCGGTCAAAGTGCACCTCGATGACCTGCTTTTTCTCGGCCATGCAGCAGGCGGCCAGCAGCACAAAGCTCAGGGCCACCACCGGCACGGTGACGGCAAAAAAGCTGCCGGTCGGGATCTGATAATAGCTGCTCAGGTACAGGTTCTGCGGGTTGCCCACCGGGGTCAGCATGCTGCCGATGTTGGCGGCGATGCTCTGCAGGGTGACCACCCACGCAAGCCGGTGGCTCTGGCCGGTCAGCTCCAGCACCAGCACCGCAAAGGGCACAAAGGTGATGAGCGAGACGTCGTTGGTAATCAGCATCGACGAGAAAAACGGCAGCATCACCAGCGTCATGGTCAAGAGGCGCATGCTCTTTTTGCCGGTCAGCAGCCGCTGGGACAGCACCAGAAAGCTGCCCTCGGCCTGCATGCCCGCCACTGCCGCCATCAGGCAGAACAGCAGCTCCAGCACCCGCAGGTCGATGTAGCCCAGATAGTCCGCGGACGGCGGCACCGCAAACATCGACGCCACCGCGCAGACAGCCGCGATGACAAAGGCCGGCTCCCTTTTAAAAAACTGCTTTGCTTTCTCCATTGACTCCACTTCCTCCCAAAATTTCCTATAACAGTATAGCGTACCAGGCACAAGAAAACAAGAAAGCGGCGAAAAAAAAGCGTCCCGGACGGACGCTTTTTCCTTCTCATCCCTGTTCTTTGTCCGGGGAGCCACCTTGCAAAGGCGGTGTCTCCCCTCCTTTCAGGCTTTGGACAAATGCCTCAATCAGGGCGTTGACCCGCTCCGGGTCGTCGGTGTTAGCGTTATGGCCCGCATTTTCAAGCCACACAAGCCGCAGGCCGGTGTTTTTGTGCCAGGCCCTGTTGTAACGAATGCAGGAACCCGCATGGTCCCGCCCGCCGCATATCAGCAGTGCCGGACACCCCAACCGATAGGGCAGATCCGCCTCGTAGGCCTGTGCCAGCATCCGAAAGCCATGCCCGGAAAGGGCCGCATAGCGCCTTTGATCCGAGCTGTAGACCTCCATCATCTCCCGCATCAGCCCGCGGCCATACGCCGTGGTGGAGACCCCTTCGCTCCCCCATTTGAGCAGCGGCTTCCAGGGGAAATACCGGTACACCGGCTCCATCCGCTTTAAAAGCCAGATTTCCAGACCGGTGGTATACCGCCTTTGCAGAGGGGCAGAGTCGATCGAAACAAAGCCCTGCATCTTCCCCGGAAAGCGTTCGGCATAGGTCTGACCCACATAGCCGCCCATCGACTGTCCGATGATGACCGGGCGGGAAAATCCCTCTTTTTGTAAAATTTCGTCCAGCCACCCGGCCTTGTCCCACAGGGTAAAATGGAGCCGGAAGGGCCAGGAGGCAGCGTGCCCCGGCGCGTCCCAGACCAGAAGAGGATATCTGCCTTCAAAGTACGCAGTCTGTTTTTCAAACAGCCGGTGGTCCGCCGTCAGGCCCGGCAGAAACACCAGCGTGGGGACGTGCGGGCACGTCCCCACACGCTTCCCCGAGACCCAATAATGAATCGTCCCGGAGGCTGTGCGGTGGCATCTTTCAACCATGCTACCTCTCCTTTTCCTCCCTTGAGATATGGATGATCTAAAACATACAAAAAACGGTTGTGTTTAGTTAAACTGCGAGGTGTACAGGCCGGCATAGACGCCGCCCTTCTGCATCAGCTCGTCGTGGCTGCCCTGCTCGATGATGTCGCCGTGCTGGACCACCAGGATGGTGTCCGCGTTCTGCACGGTGGAGAGCCGGTGGGCGATGACAAAGCAGGTTCTGTCCTTCATCAGGGCGCGCATCGCCTCCTGAATCTGCTGCTCGGTGCGGGTGTCGACGTTGGAGGTCGCCTCGTCGAGAATCAGCATCTTGGCGTCGGATAGCATGGCGCGCGCGATGGTCAGCATCTGCTTTTGTCCCTGCGAGATGTTCAGTCCGTCGTCGCTGACGATAGTGTCGTAGCCGTCCGGCAGGCCCATAATGAAGTTGTGGATCTTGGCTGCCTTGGCCGCGGCGATGACCTCCTCGCGGGTCGCGCCCGGCCGGCTGAAGGCGATGTTGTCATAGATGGTGCCATAGAACAGCCAGGTGTCCTGCAGCACCATCGTGTAGGCCGCGCGCAGGCTCCTGCGGGTGATGTCCATGCTGTCGCGCCCCTCCATCAGGATGTGGCCCTTCTGCGGGTCATAAAAGCGCATCAGCAGGTTAATGATGGTGGTCTTGCCCGCGCCGGTCGGGCCGACGATGGCCACCAGACTGCCGGGTTTGGCGTGCAGGTTAAGGTCGTGGATGATGATCTTTTCCGGGTCATATCCAAACTGGATGCCCTGCATCTGCACGTCGCCCTTGACGTCGGCAAGGGCGGTTGCCTGCGGCAGATCGGCCGACTCGGGCTGCTCGTCGATCAGGCGGAAGACACGCTCGGCCGCCGAAGCCGCCGACTGCAGTTCGCTGATGATGTTGGCCATCTCGTTGATCGGGCCGGAGAACCGGCGGGAATACAGCACGAAGGACGAGAGGTTGCCCAGCGAGACGCTGCCCACCAGATACAGAAGCGAGCCGAAGATGCTGATTAAGGTCAGCGAGATGTTGTTGATAAAGTTGACCGACGGGCCTACCGTGCTGCCGTAGTAGTCGGCCATGTAGTAGGCGTCGACCGCCTCGTTGTTTTTGACGTCGAAGCGCCCCACCATCGTCTCCTCCTGGTGGTAAGCCTTGGTGGTTTTCTGGCCGGAGATGATCTCCTCGACAAAGCCGTTGAGCTCGCCCAGCTTTGCCGAACGCTTGCGGAACAGCGGGCGGACCTTCTTGGTGCGGTAGATGATGAACAGCACCGAAGCCGGGATGGTGAAGGCAAAGACCAGAATCAGCACCGGCGAGATGGCCAGCATCATAAAGAAGGAACCAAAAACGGTGATGGCGCTGGCCGCAATCTGCAACAGGTCGTTGGACAGCGAGGCGGTGATGGTGTCGATGTCGTAGGAAAGGCGGCTGATGATGTCGCCGGTCTGGTGCCCGTCAAAAAAGCGGACCGGCAGTTCCAGGAGCTTATCGACCAAATCCTTTCGCATCTGGTAGGAGATGCGCTGGCTGAGCTTGGTCATCAAAATGGAAAGCACATAGGTCAGCGCCGACGAGACGACATAGAAGACAAGCATCAAAAAGCAGTAGAAATAAACCTGGTTAAAGTCCGCCATCCCCGCCTCGGTGCCGATGGCGTCGATGGCGTAGCCGGAAAGCGCCGGGCCCAGCAGCGCCAGCAGGTTGCTGGCAATGGTCAGCGAGACTGCGCCCAGCACCATCCACTTATGCGCAAAGATGTAGCGCGCCAGGCGCAGGATGACATGCTTTTTGCTGCGCGGTTTTGGCGAAACAGTATTGTTTGGTATCATCCAAAATCCCCTCCCATCTGAGACTCGCTGATTTCGCGGTAGATTTGGCAGCTCTCCATCAGCTGCTCGTGGGTGCCGTAGCCGATCTCCCTGCCCTCGTCCAGCACCAGGATGTGGTCGGCGTGCAAGATCGAGCTGACGCGCTGGGCGATGACGATGGTGGTGACGCCGGCATAGTTTTCCCGCAGCGCCTGCCGCAGCATCGAGTCGGTCTTATAGTCCAGCGCGCTGGAGGAGTCATCCAGAATCAAAATCTCGGAATTGCCCGCCAGGGCGCGGGAGAGCAGCACCCTCTGCTTCTGGCCGCCGCTTAGGTTTGTGCCGCGGGCGGTAACCATGTGTTCAAACTTTTCGGGCAGGCCGTCGATAAACTCCATGGCCTGCGCGCTCCGTGCCGCCTGCAGGATGCGCCCCTCAGGCAGCTTTCTGCCAAAGTCGATGTTCTCTCGAACCGTGTCGGCAAAGAGCACATCGTTTTGGAAGACCACGCCGAACTTTGTGTGCAGCTCGGCCGCCGGGATGGAGGAAACCTCCCGTCCGCCGATGCGGATGCTGCCGCTGTCCTTTTCGTACAGGCGCATGAGGAGGTTGATGATGGTGGTTTTGCCCGCGCCGGTGGCGCCGATGATGCCTAAGGTCTCGCCCTTTTTGAGCTTAAAGGAAATGTCGTTGACATTCTTGACCTTCTTGTTTTTATAGGAAAAGCTGACGTGCTCAAAGACGATGTGTTCCTCCTCCTCTTTGGCAGGCTCGTGGGTCAGGTTCATGTCCTCGGAGGTGTTGAGCACCTCATGGATGCGGCTGGCCGAAGCGCTGGCCTTGGAGTACATGACAAAGATGCGGGTGATCGAGAGCATCGCGTTGAGGATGATGGTGAAATAGGACAGAAAAGCGATGATGACGCCCGGCTGGGTCTGGCCGCCGTTGACGCGAAAGGCGCCGACAAAGATGACCAACGTCAGCCCCGCGTTGAGCAGCAGGTTCATCATGGGGTTGGTGACCGCCATGGTCAGCGAGGCCCTGGTGTCGCGGCGGACCACTTCTCGGTTGACCTTGGCAAAGTGCTCCTTCTCCTGCTCGATTTTGGAGAGGGCCTTGATGACGCGGATGCCGGAGATGTCCTCGCGCACGGTGCGCACCATGGCGTCGATGGCCTTCTGCAGATCGCCGTACATCGGGATGCCCTTGCGGGAGACCAGCCACACCACCAGCGCGATGAACGGCAGCACCGACATCATCACCAAAGTCAGCACCGGCTCCATCGTCATGGTGATGCAGATGCCGCCGATCAGCAGGATCGGCGCGCGGATGCCCAGCCGCTGCATCATGCCGATGACCTGGTTGACGTTGTAGGTGTCGGTGGTCAGGCGGGACTCCAGCGACGGGATGGTGAAGTAGTCGATCTGCCGGCAGGACAAATACGAAATCTTTTTAAACAGATCGTGCCGCAGCGCGCGGGTGGTGTCCCTTGCCACCGAGGAGGCCACGCGGTTGGCGTAGATGTTCATCACCAGCGCCAGGATGGCGCAGATGGTCATATAGACGCCCCAGATCAGCACCCGGCGGGTGTCCTTGAGCGGGACGATATTGTCCAGAATGTAGGAAAGCATCCACGGGATCAGAAGCTCGGTGATGGTGCCCAAAAATTTGCTGATGACCCCCACCGTCATCCTGGGAACATAGGGTCGTAAGTATGGGAATATTCCTCTCATGGCTGGCGCTCCCTCCCTTTGAGATTTTCTTTTGCCGCGTCCTGCGCGCGGCGGGCAAGCTGCTCGAGCGCCGCAATCAGATGCTCGCGCTGCTCCTCGTCAAATTCTTCCAGAAGATACTCGTTCCATTCCTTCATCACCTGACGCACATGGGGCAGCAGCTCCTGCATCCGCTGGGTCGGATAGACCCGCCACACCCGGCGGTCGGTCTGGTCCTGCTTGCGGACAATCAGGCCCTTCTCCTCCAGAATGGTGATCTGGCGGGTGACGCTGCTTTTGTTGACGCAGATTTCCCTGGAAATTTTCTCCTGCGGGATGCCCGGCTCCCTGCAAATCAGAAGGATGTAGGGGTGCTGGCTCTGGGTGATGCCATAGCCGCGCAGCCGGTTGGCGTACACCACCTCGTTGCTGCGGGCAATGCGGTTGATGTACTTCATGATTCCGTTCATCTTCTCCCTCCCTCTCCTTGATTGCGCAAAATTAGTTGCGTCAGCAAAAGTTGACATATGCAAAAGTTGTTGACGCAACTTATATGTATTATTATACACCCCTGGTTGTAAAAATCAATCGCCGTTCCCTCCATAAATTGCGCGAAAACTTTGTTCAAAAAAGCAATTGAAAATCACCCGTCCTTCTTTTGAAGGCAGCAAAAAAGCGGGGCGCGCAAACTGTCCGCGCGCTTCCCGCTTTTTGCTGCAAGGGAATATCCTATTTCATGAACCTGGTTCCGCTCTTCCAGGCCTGGCCGACCTTTTCGCCAACCTTGTAGTAGCCGCTCTGGCACTGGTCAAAGACAAAGGCGTTGAGCTTGGTCGGGTCGACCTTGCCGTTTTCGTCCAGCACCTTCTCGTCGGCCAGGACGTTGACGATCTCGCCCAGGACGCGGAAGCCGTAGACGGTGTTCTCCAGCGCAACCACCTTGCACTCCAGGGTCAGCGGGTACTCCTCGATGACCGGCGCGTCCACCTTGTCGCTCCTGACCGCGTGCATGCCGGTGCGCTCAAATTTGTCCTCCATCTTGTTGCCGCTGGCGATGCCGAAAAAGTCGGACTCCTCCAGGTGGTCGATATCCGCAACGCTTAAGGTGAAGGCCATGCGCTCCTTGATGTTCTGGGTGGTCTTGTGGTCCTCGTCGATGTTCAGCGCGACCATGTTGCTGGCGCAGACGCCGCCCCAGGCCATGTTCATCACATCGACCTTGTCGTTTTCGCCGTAGGTGGCGATCATCAAAACGGGCATCGGGAAGGTGTAGGGTTTGACACCGAGATCTTTTTTCATGACAAATTCCTCCAAACAACTTCAAAAATTTGCGCGCTGCCTCTGGACAGCTCCGTTGTCTTTATGATAATATAAATCAAAAAGAAAAACAAGTACTGATATTTTTGTTAGATACTTACTTAAAAGAAAGTTTGAGGTGTTGTTATGATTTCCAAGTACATCGAGCAGGCAAACTTTGAGGACACCGGCTTCAGCTACACCCTGTCGCTGATCTCCGGCAAGTACAAGATGGTCATTCTCTACTGCCTGATGGAGTTTGAGCCGGTGCGCTTTAACGCCCTGCGCCGCTACCTCAAAAAGGTCTCGGACAAGACCTTGAGCCAAAACCTCAGGGAGCTCGAGCAGGACGGCCTGATCCACAAGACCATCTACCCGCAGATTCCGCCCAAGGTGGAGTACTCTTTGACCGCACGCGGAAAATCGCTGATGAAGGTGCTGGATCAGCTTTGCACCTGGGGCGAAAACAACCGCGACTGGACGCCGGAGGAGTAGCCGGCGGCTTTGAGCATTTTAAACAAGTTTTGCCGCGAATGTTTGGTTTTCTTTCCGGGGGCTGACAGTTCCCCTTTGTCGAAAAAGGAAAAGGCTTGCCAGAAAAAGGATTGTTGTTTATAATAGGAGGCGTTGGTTTTTCCCGCGGCGGGAAAAACTGCTTTGATTATTCTTTCATTCTTTTAAGGAAGGTGAGCATTGTGGAAAAATTCTTTCAGCTCAAGGAAAACAACACGACCGTGGGCAAGGAAGTCGTCGCAGGTTTAACAACCTTCTTCGCGATGGCCTACATCATCGCGGTCAACCCGACGCTCTTAAGCCAGTCCGGCATGGAGTGGGGCGCGGTCTTTCTGGCGACCATCATCGCCTCGGTTATCGGTACCCTGATTATGGGCCTGGTGGCCAACGTCCCCTACGCGCTGGCGCCCGGCATGGGACTCAACGCCTTTTTTGTCTACACCGTTTGTGCAACCCTGGGCTTTACCTGGCAGCAGGCGCTGTCGATGGTGTTCATCTGCGGCGTGCTGAACATCATCATCACCGTCACCAAAATCCGTAAATACATCATCAAGGCCATTCCGCGCAGCCTGCAGAACGCCATCGGCGGCGGTATCGGCATCTTTGTGGCCTACATCGGCCTTCTCAATGTCGGCATCATCAGCTTTGATTCCGGCGTGCCGGCGCTGGCCACCCTCAATCAGCCTTCCTTCTGGCTGTTTTTGATCGGCCTTGTCCTGACCATCATCCTGCTGGTCTGCAAGGTCAAGGGCGCCATCCTCATCGGCATCGTGGCCACCGCATTGCTTGGCATCCCGATGGGCGTCACCGTCACCACCGAGACGGTCAGCTTCACCGAGGCCTGCAGCCAGCTGCCGACCACCTTCGGCGCCATCTTCACCAGCGAGGGCCTGCCGTCGCTGTTCTCGGATGTCTCCAAGCTGCCGCTGGTGCTGGTCACCATCTTCTCGTTCAGCCTCTCCGACACCTTTGACACCATCGGCACCTTCATCGGCACCGGACGCCGCACCGGCATCTTCAGCGAGGAGGACGAGCGCTCGATGGAGACCACCGCCGGCTTCCACTCCAAGATGGACAGGGCGCTGTTTGCCGACTCGATTGCCACCTCGATCGGCGCGATCCTTGGCACCTCCAACACCACCACCTACGTCGAGAGCGCCGCAGGCATCGGCGCGGGCGGCCGCACCGGTTTGACCAGCGTGGTTGTTTCGCTCTGCTTTGCCATCAGCGCCTTTCTGGCAACCTTTGTCAGCGCCATCCCGTTTGCGGCCACCGCTCCGGCGCTGGTTGTGGTCGGCATCATGATGATGTCCGCCTTCAGGGAGATCCAGTGGGACGACTTCGACGAGGCGGTTCCGGCCTACTTTGCCGGCGTCTTCATGGCCATCTGCTACAGCATTTCCTACGGCATCGCGGCAGGATTCATCTTCTACTGCATCACCAAGATCTGCAAAAAGCAGGCCAAACAGATCCACCCGATCCTCTGGGTTGCGACCATCCTGTTTGTCATCAACTTTGTCCTGCTGGCCATCATCTAACCCAGCACGGCAAGAAAAAAAACGGCCCGTCCTCCCCTGCCAGCGCGGCGGGAAGGGCGGGCCGTTTTCTCCCTAAAAAAAGCGGGCAGCCCGGAATTTTGCTCCAGGGCCGCCCTCCATGTTTTTCTGCTTACTGCAATCCGTTTGGATTTTTCTGGATAAAGTTCCAGCTGCTCCGGCACATTTCCTCGATGCCGCGGGTGGCCTCCCAACCCAGCAGCTCTTTGGCCTTGCTGGCGTCGGCGTAGCAGGTGGCGATGTCGCCCGCGCGGCGGCCCACAATCTGGTAGGGGATTTCGTGGCCGCAGGCCTTCTCGAAGGCGTGGACAATCTCCAGCACGCTGGTGCCCCGGCCGGTGCCGAGGTTGATGGCCTCCACCCCGGTGTGGGCCATGCTGTAGTCGATGGCCTTCAGATGCCCCAGCGCCAGGTCGACCACATGGATGTAGTCGCGCACGCCGGTGCCGTCCGGTGTGTCGTAGTCGTCGCCGTAGACGCTCAACTGCGGCAGCTTGCCGATGGCGACCTGGGAGACATAGGGCAGCAGGTTATTCGGGATGCCGTTGGGGTCCTCCCCGATCAGTCCGCTCTCGTGCGCGCCGATGGGGTTAAAGTAGCGCAGCAGCACCACGCTCCACTCCGGGTCGGCGGTGTGCAGGTCGCTGAGAATCTGCTCGATCATCACCTTGGTGTAGCCGTAGGGGTTGGTGGCGGAGGTGGGCATCCCCTCCTTAAAGGGAACCGGATTGTTCATGCCGTAGACGGTGGCGGAGGAGGAAAAGACAATCCGCTTGCAGCCGTGCTCCCGCATGCTCTGGCAGAGCATCAGGGTGCCGGTGATGTTGTTGTGGTAATATTCCAGCGGCTTGTGGACCGACTCGCCCACCGCTTTTAAGCCCGCGAAGTGGATGACCGCGTCAATCTTCTGCTCGTCGAAAATTTGGTCGATGGCCGGCTTATCCAGCAGGTCAGCCTCATAAAAGGTTGGACGGGTGCCGGTGATTTTTTCGATGCGGTTGAGTACCTCCGGCTTGGAGTTGGAAAAGTTGTCGACGATGACAACCTCCTTCCCTGCCTGAATCAGCTCCACAACGGTGTGGCTGCCGATGAATCCGGTGCCGCCGGTGACAAGAATAGCCATAGTATCGCGCTCCTTTTTGGTTGTTTCGGACTTTGGGTTCCTAACAAATTTCTCTGTGCCCTTTCAGTATAGCCCTCTTAGAACAGGGTGTCAACGCCTGTGCTTTTGCGCGGCGGAAGGAAAAGCAAATTTTTTTTGAAATTTTAAATTTCGTGGAGGAAAATTGCTGTTTTTTCGGTATATAGTATATAGAAGGGGAAAAAGGGCCCCTGCCTGCAGGGTAAGGACCCTCTGAAAAAAAACATACGGGAAACAAGGGGCTTTTGACAGGAGGTGGAAGCGATGCCCTCTGAACTATTCATCCAACAGCTCAAACAATACAGCGACATCGAGCAGATCGTTTCCAGCTATGTCCCGCTCAAGAAAAAGGGGCGGTATCTGACCGGTCTGTGCCCGTTTCATTCGGAAAAGACCCCTTCCTTTTTCGTCTATCCGCAGACCCAGTCCTTCTACTGCTTTGGCTGCGGGGCGGGCGGGGATGTCATCACCTTCATCCGCCGCATCGAGAACCTGGAATACATGGAGGCGGTGCGGCTGCTGGCCGAACGGTGCGGGCTGCAGGTTCCCGACGACGCCGAAAACGACCACCGCTCCCAGATCAAAAAGCGGGTGCTGGAAATAAACCGCGAGACCGCGCGCTTTTACTTTGACGCGCTGATGTCCCCGCAGGGCAAGGAGGCGTACAACTACCTCATTCGCCGCGGGCGGGACCGCAAAACCATCCGGCACTTCGGCCTGGGGTACTCTCCCAAAGGGTGGGACGAGCTGATCCGCCACTTAAAATCCAAAGGCTTCTCCGAGGAGGAGATGCTGGAGGCAAACGTGGCGATGCGCGGCCGGCGGGGCAAGCCGTTTGACCGCTTTCGCAACCGGGTGATGTTCCCCATCATCGACCTGCGGGGCAACGTCATCGCCTTTGGCGGGCGCGCGCTGGAGGGGGACGACGGGGCAAAGTACCTCAACTCCAGCGACACCATCGCCTTTAAAAAGAGCCGCAACCTGTTTGCGCTCAACTTTGCCAAGGTCTCCAAGCGCCCGGGGCTGATTTTGGCCGAGGGCTACATGGACGTCATCGCGCTGCACCAGGCGGGATTTGACAACGCCGTAGCCACCTTAGGCACCTCGCTGACCGATGAGCAGGCGCGGCTGATCTCCCAGTACGCCGACAAGGTGGTGCTGGCCTACGACTCGGACGGGCCGGGACAGGCCGCCACCAAGCGGGCCATCAACATCTTCGACGAGGTGGGGGTCAAGGTCAGCGTCCTTTCGATGACCGGTGCCAAGGACCCGGACGAGTTTATCCAGAAGTTTGGCGCCGAGCGCTTCTCGATGCTGCTGGACGGCAGCAGGGGAGCTCTGGACTTTGAGCTGAGCAAGCTGCGCGCCCAGTTTGACACCGGCACGCCGGAGGGCAAGGTCGGCTTTCTCAAGGAGGCGTGCAGGCTGTTTGCGGGGGTGCGCAATCCGGTGGAGCGGGAGGTCTACATCACCCAGACGGCAAACGAGCTGCAGATTGCCCCGCAGGCCATCAAGGCGCAGATCCAAAACCTGGACAAGCAGGACTACTACCGCGACCGCAGCCGGCAGCGCAAGGACATGAACCTCTACATCGGCAACATGGCCGCCGCCAAGGACGACCTGCAGCGGCGCACCCACCTGCGCTACGCCATGGCCGAGGAGGGGATTTTGTACTGCCTGCTCAAAAACCCCGACTTTTACCGGCAGATTGCGCAGAAAATCGGGCCGCAGGACTTTGTCACCGACCAGAACCGCGCGCTCTATCAGGCCTTAGCCGAGCGGCTGGAGCAGGGGCAGCCCATCGAGATGTTCGATCTGTCCTCCAGCCTTTCGCCCGAGGCGATGGGCAGGGTGTCGGCCATTCTGGCCAGCGCCCCCACCCAGCGGTGCGACGAGGCGGCGCTGGAAGATTATATCAACCGGCTTTTGGAACACAGAAGTGAAAAGACAGAAAAGGAAGTCGCTCAGATGGACGAACAGGCTCTCGGCGAGTATGTTCGCCAGCTGGCGGAAAAGAAGAAAAGGAAATAGGAGGAATTTGCTTTGGCAGCAAAGGATAAAAAATCGGTCATCCGCAGCCTGATCGAAAACGGAAAGGCCAACGGAAAGCTGACAACCAGCGAGATCAACGACGCGCTTGAGCAGCTGGACTTTGACGTGGAGAAGGTGGACAAGCTCTATGACACGCTGGAATCGCTGAACATCGACATCGTGGACGACATCGACCTGTCCGATCTGGAGGGAAAGGATTTTGACAGCGAGCACGATGAGGACGACGAGAGCCTGCTCTCGGTGGACGGCATCAACATCGACGACCCGGTCAAGGTCTATTTAAAGGAGATCGGCCGGGTGCCGCTGCTCACCCCCGAGGAGGAGGTGGAGCTGGCCGAGCGGATGGCCAAAGGCGACCCCGCGGCCAGAAAGCGCCTGTCCGAGGCAAACCTGCGGCTGGTGGTCAGCATCGCCAAGCGGTATGTCGGACGCGGCATGCAGTTTCTGGACCTGATTCAGGAGGGCAACCTGGGGCTTATCAAAGCGGTCGAAAAGTTTGACCACACCAAGGGCTTCAAGTTCTCCACCTACGCCACCTGGTGGATTCGTCAGGCCATCACCCGCGCCATCGCCGACCAGGCCAGAACCATCCGCATCCCGGTGCACATGGTGGAGACCATCAACAAGGTCAAGAAGGTATCCAGCCAGCTGCTGCACAAAAACGGGCACGACCCGTCAGCGGAGGAGATTGCCGAGGAGCTGGACATGCCGATCGACAAGGTGCGCGAGATCATGCGGGTAGCGCAGGAGCCGGTCTCGCTGGAAACCCCAATCGGTGAGGAGGAGGACAGCCACCTGGGCGACTTCATCGAGGATTCCGACGCGCCGGCCCCGGCGGACGCCGCCTCCCACACCCTGCTCAAGGAGCAGCTGGAGGACGTGCTCTCCACCCTCACCCCGCGCGAGAAGAAGGTGCTGGAGCTCCGCTTTGGCCTGGAGGACGGCCGCAACCGCACGCTGGAGGAGGTTGGCAAGGAGTTCAACGTCACCCGCGAGCGCATCCGTCAGATCGAGGCGAAGGCTCTGCGCAAGCTGCGCCACCCCAGCCGCAGCAAGAGGCTCAAGGACTTTTTGGACTAAGGCTACCGATGCTAGGGGCTTCGCCCCTCTGCGCTCCCCAATGCGAGGAGGGCTGGCACCCTCCTCTGCACTCCTCCCTTGTATGGGCGCTCCGCCCCATGCCCCGGCCTACTTTCTTGTGGGCCGCTTTACAATACAAGTGCAACAGAAAAAATAAAAAGAGTGACTCAGAAGGAGTTCCCTGCTAAA
>PPYE01071889.1_pt1 | contig 57192 bp, 38 predicted proteins | sample 1559881 | NCBI WGS metagenome assembly PPYE01 (sample SAMN08240022, study PRJNA423297) | Human gut metagenome, whole genome shotgun sequencing project.
GAAATCTCCAACGTGCTTTTTCGACCAATTTATGTCCCGAAATTTGATGTATTCAAATTTTTGTCATGTACTTAGATATTTTTTATTTCTCTTTCTAATTTAAAAATCCTTTGATGGTGATGATAGGCTGTTAATAGTGTCGACAAGTAAATACGATTTTTCTTGCCTATGAAGTTATTAGTATGAGATAAAACTTTATTCGTACGTTATCAACGGGCAAATAAAAGGTATATCTCTTGATAATAAGCCATCTATAAAACTCTTTCAACACCTTGTTGATAAAGTGCAAAGTTAATAACTTTATAGTTATAAACCGGTGTAATAGGGCTGAAAAATGTGTTTATATAACCTCGGAAAGTTTCTCTTAACTTTTTTGGAATGTTCATTCTGGTGGGTGCATATACGTTGTTTTGAATATTGCAAGAATTATTTTTGAATTTCTTTCCCTACTCTTTTGACAGCTTTTCAACGGTTATTAACAGGGATGTGAACGGAAAGAAGTATCTTTGCAACAGGATAAAATCAATCTATTAATAAAAGTCATTTAAAGAGTATAGCTGTCATGCGTAAACTGAAAATAACAGAACTGAATCGTATTAGTATAGAGGAGTTTAAGGAAGCTGAGAAGCTGCCCCTGGTGGTGGTATTGGATAATATCCGCAGTCTTCATAACATTGGTTCTGTATTTCGTACTTCGGATGCTTTCCGGGTGGAATGTATCTATCTGTGTGGCATTACAGCTACTCCGCCCCATCCTGAAATGCATAAAACAGCTTTAGGTGCTGAATTCACTGTCGACTGGAAGTATGTTGATAACTGTGTTGAAGCTGTTGATAACCTTAAAAAGGAAGGATATACTGTTTATTCCGTAGAGCAGGCGGAAGGCAGTATCATGCTGGATGAGCTGTCTTTAGACCGTACTAAGAAGTATGCGGTAGTTATGGGAAATGAGGTGAAAGGAGTTCAGCAGGAGGTTATTGACCATTCCGATGGATGTATTGAGATACCCCAATATGGTACGAAACACTCATTGAACGTATCTGTAACTGCCGGTATCGTTATCTGGGATTTATTCAAGAAATTGAAATAACAGGGTGTTGATAAGTTGTTTGAACCCTGTTCAAACAGTGGTTATTATGTCCTTATCAATAGAGAAATGAACAATGGTTCATAGTAGTTTTCAACATAGATAAGTAATTGAAATACAAGATTTTCTATAATGACTACTTTCCATTACTAACAGTATTCTTAACATCATATCAACAGGAGGGTTCAAATTATGAAAAAGGTTTTATTAATTCTTTTATTCTGTATTTTCCATAGCTGGAATGGTAAAGCGCAAGCGGACTTTTATTCGTTGCAACCATTGGGCGACAGGTATATTTATGACTCTGAATATTTTGATGATTCACGTGAACTGCAAGTATACCGGAGTGGGGTAGATGCTACTTTGAAGAGTGATTCATTGTTGACTATCTATGTATTCGATGCTCAATATCCGCCTACTTTCAATTTGTTTTGTTCTACCTTTGAATTGTTGTATCCGGGTGTTCCCTGTATAATCGTTGGTATTTCGAATCCTAACAGGCAGAGTGAATTAACTCCTCCTTATACGGATGAAGAATCGGTAAAGGGGTATGATGATCCTGGGAAGGCGGATTCTTTATTGTTATCTCTGGAAAAAGAAATTATTCCTTTTATAAAGAGCAGATATAATACGGGTTCGCGGAATATACTGGTAGGACATTCGTTAGGCGGCACGTTTGTGACATATGCTTTACTTAGCAATCCAGGTTTGTTTCAATGCATTCTGTCCGTCTCTCCTAACTATATGTATAGCAGGAAGATGATGATTGATAAACTTTCAGAATTTACTAAAGAGTACAAAGGGGCTAACCAACTTTATATGTATCTGGCAAGCGGGAAGAAGGATAAAATAGAAGAGTCATTTAAGCCTGCCACAGAGGAGGCAATAAAGATTTTATCCACTTGTCCGAAGATTGTTTTGAACTATGATTCTTTGGATATAGAAAAACACAGTCATACGATCTTTGAAGGTTATTACAGGGGGCTGTTGGGATTGAAAAACTACGTAAATAAGGAGTAGGATATTTCTATTTTAAAGTTGTCCGCTTTCTACCAGCAGAATAACCCGCTCGGTAAGCGCATCATCTCCTGTGGGATCATATTGTTTTTTCAGACTGGCACCGAACAGTGCGGCGAAAGTCTGATAGAAACCTGCTTTAAAAGGTCCCATGAAGGCTTTTACCAGTTCGTAACCCGTGGAATTGGTTTGGCGATCCACTAACTTGATTAATAACTTTCCTTGAGAGAAAGAAAGCTTTTTCATGCGTGGAGTATATTGTTCTTTCAGGCTTTTTTCTACTGCTTTCATGTGTTTCTGACGGCTCTTCTCATCAGGCAAAGTCATCATATATTCGTAAGTTTCAATAACTGCACGGTTGATTTCTTTGGAGATAGGCAATACCTTCTTTACGTTATATACCAGTCGGTTATATTCATTCAACTGTTTCTTGTTCTTGAATTTGAGAGGTTTGAAAATATAAACGGTGGGTATCTTTATATACGGGATAGTGTCTCCTTCGTAAACGCACATAGGAACCAAGTATCCTTCGGTTTTCGTTTCCTGTGCCTGGCATAAGGAAGTCCCGAACAGAAGGAAGAGTACGATGATGAATATGTTCAGTCGTGCGTTCATGCCACAAAATTAAGTGTTTATCTTTATATTTGGTCCGATTGTCGATGTTTTCCTTGTCGTGTTAACTTATTTATGGTAATTTCGCGACAATTAAACTTATTTACACGAATGAAATTACTCAAGTTGGGAGTTTTTCTGAGTATGTTGTTGATGACTCCTGTACTTGAAGCTCAAAATACAAGTGTGTCCCTATGGGAAGAGAACATAGAGCAACTCTCTATGGATGAAGAAGAAAAGAACTGGGAAGATGAACTTGAAGAGCTGTCCAATCGCCTGCAGGAACCTATTAATATCAATGTTACTACTAAACGTGAATTAGAGCAATTTCCTTTTCTTTCGGATATTCAGATTGAAAATATCTTGGCTTATGTGTATATACACGGGCAGATGCAAACCATTTATGAACTGCAATTGGTGGAAGAAATGGATAAGCATACCATCGACCTGCTTCTTCCTTTTGTTTGTGTACATCCTATTCCTGAAAAGACAGGTTTTCCCCGGTTGAAAAGTCTGTTGAAATATGGTAAACAGGAGGTATTAACCCGGTTGGACGTGCCTTTCTATACCCGTAAAGGTTATCAGAAGAATTATCTGGGACCTGCAATGTACCACTCTCTAAGATATGGGTATCGCTACGGAGATTATCTCCAGATGGGAATTACGGCTGAAAAGGATGCAGGAGAACCTTTCTTTGCCCTGCATAATGAAAAAGGATATGATTATTATTCTATCTACTTTCTGCTTCGTAATCTGGGTAAGTTGAAAACGTTGGCATTGGGAAATTACAGATTAAGTTTCGGGCAAGGGCTAGTAGTCAGCACTGATTTTCGTTTAGGGAAAACTTATTCTCTCTCAACGGTGGATAACCGTAGTGGTGGCATTCGGAAGCACAGTTCAACGGATGAATATAATTATTTCAGGGGTGCTGCGGCAACAGTGGAGGTTATTCCTGCACTTCAACTATCCGGTTTTTATTCACATCGTTCTATGGATGGAGTCATAGAAGGGAATGAAATTACCTCTATTTATAAAACTGGATTGCATCGTACGGAGAAGGAAGCGGATAAAGTAAATGCTTTCACTTTACAGTTGATGGGTGGAAATATTACCTATGAAAAGAACAATCTAAAAGTAGGAATGACAGGCATTTACTACTTTTTCAACCGTAGTTATCAACCGGTGTTAAGAACCTATGCCAAGTATAATTTGCAGGGGAATTACTTTCATAATGTGGGTGTAGATTATAAATATCGCTGGAATCGATTTACTCTGACAGGTGAAGCAGCTATGGGCAAACAAGGTTATTCACTGTTGAACCAATTGAAATATAATATATTAACCGGTTATCAACTGTTGATTGTTCATAGATATTATAGTCATGATTACTGGGCAATGTTTGCACGTTCGTTTGGTGAAAGTAGTACACCGCAAAATGAAAATGGCTGGTATCTGGCTGCCGAAGCATCGCCTTTGGCACATTGGAAATTCTTCGCTTCTCTGGATTTATTTTCTTTTCCCTGGTGGAAATACCGCATCAGTAAACCGTCGCAAGGTGTGGATGGCATGTTTCAGTCAATCTATTCTCTTAAGCGAAATTTATCTATGTATGTTAACTATCGCTATAAGCGAAAAGAGAGAGATGTGGCGGGAACGGATGGAAAAGTTATCCTTCCTACTTATCAGCACCGCCTTCGTTACCGACTGACTTATTCACCGGATCATCTACAGTTACGAACAACGGTGGATTATAATCATTTTCATTCACAGGGGCAGGAGGGAAGCCAGGGATATCAGTTTACACAATCCTGTTCGTATGCTTTTTCTTTTCCCATAAAGATATCTGTGCAGGGTACTTATTTCCATACGAATGATTACGATTCCCGTATTTATGCTTCCGAAAAAGGTCTGCTTTACACCTTCTATACGCCTTCGTTTTATGGACAAGGATTTCGCTTTTCTGCCTGTGCCCGGTATGATGTGAACAAAGCTTTTATGTTCCTTGTTAAATTCGGGCAGACTATCTACGAAGACCGTGAGAATATTGGTTCGGGTAACGACCTGATACAAGGAAACAAAAAAGCCGACTTACAAATGCAGCTTCGAATAAAGATTTAAATTAGAAATAGATGGTTATCTTATTTATTTCATATCTTTGTTTAATATAATAGTTCCATTTTAATTTAAAATAGTAAATACAATGACTGTTATCTATCCGTCTCCCATTTTCGGTCCTGTTCATTCCCGCCGTCTGGGAGTATCCTTAGGGATTAACTTATTGCCGGAAGATGGTAAGGTGTGTTCATTCGACTGCATTTATTGTGAATGCGGTTTCAATGCAGACCATCGTCCCAAGAAAGCATTGCCTACCCGCGAAGAGGTACGCAATGCCCTTGAAGCCAGATTGCAGGATATGCAACAGAATGGACCTCAACCGGATGTATTGACCTTTGCCGGAAACGGTGAACCTACAGCTCATCCGCATTTCCCTGAAATCATAGAAGATACGTTGATGCTTCGTGATAAGTATTTCCCGAATGCCAAAGTCAGTGTATTGAGTAATTCTACCTTTATTCATCGCCCTGCAGTGTTTGATGCGCTGAATAAGATAGATAACAACATATTGAAACTCGATACGGTAGACGAGGATTATATTCATACTGTGGATCGTCCTACAGGGCATTATTCTGTGGGTGAAATCGTAGAACATATGAAAGCTTTTCAAGGCAACTGTATTATTCAGACTATGTTCATGAAAGGCAGTTATCAGGGGAAAGATGTGGATAATACTTCGGATAAGTACGTTCTTCCGTGGCTGGAGGTTGTGAAAGAGATAAAACCCCGTCAGGTGATGATTTATACTATTGATCGTGAAACACCTGACCATGATCTTTGTAAGGCTACTCATGAGGAACTGGACCGTATTGCTGCTTTAATTAAGGAAGAAGGTATTCCGGTTAGTGTTTCTTATTAAACTACCTATAGGTAGTGATGCAATTACCTATAGGTAAAATAAGTACAGGGTAACCGCATCTTGATTAAAACAATCGCTTTAAATAGTTTCGATTATAATCGAATTTTTAAATAAAGTCATCTAAAAATTCGATTATAATCGAAACTATTTATATTTTTGTGGAAAACTTAGCTTATGGATGATAAATGGAGTGCACTGGAAAAGTATAATCTCTGGAATGGAAATTCCTATAAATTGGGGTTAGAACGTACATCTTACATTAATAAGATTCATGCTTTTGTAGGAAATACCTTAGTAAAGGTACTTATAGGTCAACGTCGTTCCGGGAAAAGCTATATTCTAAGGCAAATAGCTTCCGGTTTGATTTCTGACTTAGGTGTTCATCCTAATAATATTCTGTATATCAATAAGGAATATTTGGAATTTGATTTCATAGACAATTATCAGGAATTAGAAAAGCTATATCAACTTTATCGTGAAAAACTGAATCCTCAAGGAAAGGTTTATTTATTCTTCGATGAAATACAGAATGTGGATGGTTGGGAACGATTTGTAAATTCTCATTCTCAGGATTTTGTGGAAGAATGTGAGTTGTTTATCAGCGGTTCAAACTCAAAGATGCTTTCCAGTGAACTGGCTACTTTACTTTCCGGTCGTTACGTTGAATTTCATATTTTTCCATATAATTATATGGAATATATTCAAGTGACGGATACAGTGGCAGGACGTTCCTCCTATTTATCTTATTTACAACGTGGAGGGTTACCGGAATTGTATAATTTGCCTGATACGGAATCTCAGAAGCAATATGTTGCTTCGGTCAAAGATACCGTATTATTGCGTGATATAGTGAAACGTAAACCTATTCGTGATGTCAGGCTTCTGGATGATGTTTTTATTTATTTGGTGAATAATGCATCCAATTTGTTTTCGATTCAGAATGTAATCAATTTCTTTAAATCGAAGAACCGTAAAGTATCATACGATACGTTATCGAATTACTTAAGTTATATAGAAGAAGCTTTCTTGGCTTATAAAACAGAGCGTTACAACATTAAAGGAAAAGAAGTTCTGGCGGGTAATTGCAAATATTATCTGAATGATTTGGCATTTAAGAACTTTTTATATCCGGGCTTTGCATACGGTGTAGGATATTTATTGGAAAATGCGGTATATATCGAGCTTCGCAGGTTTGGCTTTCAAGTTTATGTGGGCGCTATTCGTGATAAAGAGGTTGATTTTGTGGCTATGAAAGACGACCGTATTATTTATATTCAGGTTGCTTACATGATGGAAACGGAAGAAACAATGGAGCGTGAATACGCTTCTTTATTATCAATTGCTGATAGTTATGAGAAGTATGTTGTTTCAATGGACGAAGTTCAATTGCCTTCAAGAGAAGGTATACGTCATGTACAAGCATGGAATTTATCAGAAATATTAAAGTGATTAATTTTATAATATGCATACAATGAAACCTATTGCAATTAAAGATCTTTCAGAGAACTTCTTTGAAGTTATCGGTAAAGAATGGATGCTGGTGACGGCAGGTAATAAAGATTATTTCAATACGATGACTGCCAGTTGGGGCGGTATAGGCTTCCTATGGAACAAACCGGTGGTCTATGTCTTTATCCGTCCGGAACGTTATACGTTTGAGTTTATTGAGAAGAGTGAATACTTCACGCTCTCTTTCCTGGGAGAAGAGAACAGAGCTATCCATAAGATATGTGGAAGCAAGTCGGGTAGGGAAGTAGACAAGGTGAAAGAGACGGGACTGAAACCGGTTATTACAGAAAAAGGAAATATTCTTTTTGAACAAGGACGTCTCAGTCTGGAATGCCGTAAGCTTTATACGGATGTAATGAAAGAAGATCGTTTCATAGATCCAAGTGTTTGTAAGCAATGGTATGGTGGTGTCCATGGCGGTTTGCATCATATTTATGTAGCCGAAATTATCGGAGCATGGATGAGGGAGTAGTTATACTAATGTTCTTTATAGCCACTCCCATTTGCGCATCTCTTTTCCTGCAATTACTCAACCATTTGCTAAATGCCTCGTAATCAAGTTCTCGTGGAATGGTTTCTTTCACTTGATTATCGAGTGCTTTAGTAAAAGGTTTAGGTGAGAAGATGACATAAATCTGGTTATGCTCTTCTTCTTTGTTACAAGTTAGAGTATATTCGTCTACTATATCGGGATGATTGACGTCGTGTTTGGGAGAAAAGAATATATATTTTTCTCCATGCTTTACCGGCTGTTGTCCGTCGCCATCCTTTCTGTAAGGAAGCAGACAGTAAGCAGTAGGGGTTTCGTCTATCAGATACACGGCAATAAAACCGTCTGTAGGAGATTGAAATGAAAGGAACATGTCATCTCCACTGCGGAATATTTCACTTTCATTTTGAACTTCAACTCCGTTTCTTAATACTTTGGCCATAAACTCAATCTGTGCACTTATAATTTCTCTGGCCTTGCCACAAATAGAGCAGGTGACAACTAATGTTCCGTTTTCCTTATCAGTGTCGTAAGTGTATTTGGGTTCTCCTTTATCTTCAATCCATTCTCCTTTTACTTCCGTACCGCTAAGTGAAAAAAAGTGGCTGTCCGCTTTTCCATTATCATCTTTAACCACACTGGTATTTACCTGTGAAATTACTGTTCCAAACTCATCGGCAAGCGCTTGCAGTTTAGCACGTTCCAGTGCAATGCGCTTTGCTTCGCTCAGCGATACGTTTTCGGGTGCATAGAATGTATATTCTCCACAGACGTTTTTTACTTTTTGGGCAAATGCGGTGGTGGAGAGAATAAATATGAAAAAGATAAAAATAAATTTATGCATAGTTATCAGGTATTTCTATTTCAAATTTAAAGGTTTATGTAATAATAGCCAACTTACGTATGGTTTGTTTACCGCTTTTTGAGTATTAATTCAGCTTATTTGGCTATAAATAATGACTAATTGGTAGAAATTGATATTTGATGGGCGATGATGGAGGAAATTCTTTACAATAGGTATTATTTGAATATAAAATAACAATCCTGATAATCAAACATATACATATCCTTAATTTCTTGTCGACAAAAAGTTAAGAGTTTGTCGACAAGAAGTTAACTCTTTGTCAACAAACTCTTGACTTCTTGTATACAGAGAATTTGTTATTTTTAAAATATTTTACAAGTATATTTATGGTAAAGTCGGTTTATGGCTACACGAGCAGATATAAATAGCCTCGCATATCTTTTTCTTATTTTTTCTTCTTAGAGAAGAATTTCTTGTGCCAAGGCTGTGTTACATTATAAACTTCCATTTTCGGGGCTGGAATAATTATTTCTAAAGCTTTCAGATCTTCTTGATTAGCTTTTCTGAAATTTTTGAATGAGGCTGGAAATCCTGTGATGGTTAAAGTTCGCTCGCCAAAAGATTTTTTGGTAAAGGTAACTTGAGGCTCCAATAAAACGTCAGCTTTGTTTTCTTTGATAATATCTGCTACCAGATTGCTTTTACGTAGCTCTAATGGAGGCTGTCCGAAGTTGAAAGGTGCAAAGTTCCACGTAATTTGTTTCTCCACTTTTTGCTTTACATCTAAATCAGCTACTGTGGGGTATTGATAAATACCCGATTCTACGGTCATGGTTGTAGAGGTACTTTTCTTCATGGTTGAACATGAAGTAAACAGTATGGTTACGCAAGTGAACAGTAAAATAATATTTAGTTTCATATTTGGGGCTATTTAAAAGATTCAACTTTGAAGTTCTTGTATGTAGCAGGATATCCTGTTATTGTAACGGATTTAATTTTCTTTCCAAACATACGTAATTTGAATACTGCTTCATATTGTCTTTCTACCAATATATCGGCATTTCCGTTTTCTTTTAGTGCAGCGGCAACAGCATTGCTGATGACGTGATTTAGACCGGCTTTGCGTTCTTGTTTTTTAGGATAATAGGTATAGGAGATTTTTACGTCTGAAACCTGTAGATCAGCAGTAGTTGTGCTGGTGAGTGAAGAATCTACATTCATTGTGGTTGATGTAGATGTTCTGAGTAATGAGCAAGAACTTACCGAAATGATAAGTAATAATCCTAATAAAATTTGTTTCATAATAGTGATAATTTTTAGTTTAAACAAATAGAATTTAAGTTTGATATATAAACAAAAATAAAGCAATATCTTTAATTAAGGGAAGGTTGAAATCGTTGAAAGTAACTAAACATTAGTTTTTTGGGCTTAAATGGTCAAAAAAAAGGACTATATGGTTCGCTTTTTTCATTAATGAGTATTGTAGCATTGTATCTGTATTGCAACGTCGCTATATATAGCTTGCACTACCGTTGCATATAGCTTATAGTAGTGCTGCATATGCTTTGCAGTGAAGCTGCAACAGTATTACAGCGATACTGCATCTGTCTTGCAGCGATACTGCACCTGCCTTGCAGCGATGCTAAATCATTTAGTATAGGGAGATGAAGTGACGATGACTGACTATCAACACTTATCCCGTCAATTGAAATATATCAGAATATGGGCTCCCGCTGCGATAAATATCATAAGAAAAGGCCTTTTATGCAAAAAGTAGGAAGATTATTCCATAGTTGCAAAATATGAAGTATTCTTTTGACTGACAGTAGTATACATCCAAAAACGGCCTAAAATCCGGTGCTGACAAAACGTTTGTCGTCACTTATAAGCACACTGTCAGCACTACCGTCAAATGCCGATAAGCAAAGGGTTTGAGCGCTATCAGTGCTGGAGTGCTGATAACTTATTGAAAAACTGTATCTAAGTAGAAACTTTTGTGTCGGAAAGTCACTATGTTGGAGATATAAGTGGGAGGCATTGAATATATAGATGTGTCATCTGACTTTATTAAATACTCAGGTGGCACATAATCGTTTGTAACCGATGGATTATTCATGCAATTGCTTATTTTAATAGTAATCAATCGCTATTATTCAGTAAATTCTAAATAATGATTTCTTTCTTCATTCGCTTGTCCTTTTGCCTAAAAAGCGTAACTTTGTGAATAAGTAATTCATCTTCAATATAAAAGAAAAATGGAAGAACTGCAAGACAGATATATCCGCTTTGATTGGGCCATCAAGCGGCTTCTTCGCCAGAAGGCTAATTTCGACGTTCTGGAAGGTTTTCTCACTGTATTTCTAGGAGAAAAAATAACCATTGTCGAGATACTGGAAAGCGAAGGTAACCAGCAATCCGCCGAAGATAAATTTAACCGTGTAGACATCAAGGCACGCAACAGCAAAGATGAAATCATCATCATTGAGATTCAGAATACCCGTGAATTATTCTATCTGGAGCGTATTCTTTATGGAGTAGCAAAAGCCATCACCGAACATATTTCTTTGGGTGAGACCTATTATAAAGTAAAGAAAATCTATTCCATAAGCATCCTTTATTTCGATATAGGTAAGGGGAGCGATTATCTGTATCACGGACAAAACCACTTTGTAGGTGTTCATACGGGCGACCGATTACAAGTAAATGTCAAGGAAAAGAATGCCATTATCCAACGTATGCCTGCTGAAATTTTTCCCGAATATATCCTTATTCGTGTGAATGAGTTTGACAAGGTAGCTCTTACTCCGCTGGAAGAATGGATGAAATATTTGAAAGATGGTACTATATGTCCCGATACCAGTGCTCCGGGTTTAAGCGAGGCTAGGGAAAAATTGAAATATTACTCCATGTCTCCTAAGGAACGGATGGCCTATGATGAGCACCTGAATGCCATGATGATTCAGAATGATGTGCTGGATTCCGCAAAATTGGAAGGTAGATTAGAAGGTATAGCGGAGGGGAAAGCTGAAGGTAAATTGGAAGGCAAAGCGGAGAGAAGCATAGAGATAGCTCAAAAATTGAAGCACATCAATATACCTGTGGAGCAAATTGCAAATGTCACTGGATTATCTATAGAAGAGATAGAGCGGATTTGATCCACTATAGTTATAATTTCAGCGTTAGACTAAGAATTGGCTGCAATAGAAAGGCATGGCTAAAGGTATAGCAAAAGGCAGAGCTGAAGGCCACAAAGAAGTAGCCCGTAATTTGAAAAAGGTCGGAATGCCCACTGCTATTATCATGCAGAGTACCAACCTGTCGGAAAAAGAGATTGAAGAACTGTAAAGTAACAGAATAGGCGGGAACTGTCATTCCATTTTCGTCTTTAATATTTTTGTTCCGCCTGTCGCCGCTCTATATAAACGGTGACGGGCGGAACTTTTTATTTGCTTCCTTTCTATACAGTTTTTATACAATGATTACTCTCTTGTCTACTAAAGAAGTATTTCCTGAAAGCAAAAATGTTCTTTCAGGAGATACTTTCAGCCGGAAAGCCGATGAACAGGACGATTGATAAGGCTGAACGAACTGTAAGTTCTAAAAAGGATATTCATTACTTTTTGCATATAAGATGTGATATACCGTCGGAGCGTTCATATAAATGCTTAGAATGAAGAGACGGGGCGGACATATAAAGGTGTTGTTTTTTCTTTATGAAATAAATGACATTCTCCAAATCCTGCTTCCCAAGCATACTTATCAGTATTTTCTGTAGAGGTCCAATAAGAAGCTGTTATATCTACATTGTAAGTTTTTGTTAAATTCTTAAATATCGGATGCGTATCTTGGCTTATCTTTCCTGCGGCACATGCCATAAACAGCCGTGCCATTTCTCCGGCAGCGGGCAGATACCAAACTCCATTTTCCATATTATATAAAGAATATGAATGGCATATTGCTGCTGCTGACTGGGTATCTTCAATCAAGTGACTTGTATTTTTACGTCCGGCATAATCCGTCAATGCAAATTCCAGGTTTTTTTCTGTAGGCCAATTGATATAATTATATGGTAGATTCCAGATAGGCTCTTTACGGCTGTACCTTGAATATCCATCGATTGGTAAATATGAAGTGAGTACATCCCGGTCATCTCCTGCAAGTGCGGAATAATTAGGAATTCCTTCTATATCTTTTGATTTGTCAACCCACCTGCCTCCTTTGTCTGTATTTGTTAAAGCTACAATTCTTCCATGCAGAGATTCTTCCAAATTCACATCGATATCTCCATCTTTCTCTTTACTTAATGCAAATACAATTCCGATACAGTTCTTGTTTGTATTATATATTGTTGACCAAGTGCCGTCGCTATAATAATAATCGCCTACTTTAGCTTGTGTTATATGAGCGTCCGTTCTGTTTATCGTAATAGGATAAGTGTATTGCTGCCCTGCCTCCCATGTAGCAGCAGGCATCTTCACCATGTATTGCGAACCGTCAATAGTCAATGCCAATTCCGCCATTCCTTCTTTTTCCATTGCAATAGGGATTACAAGTATATCTACATTCTGAGCAGTTTCGTTGCTGAGCGTATAGTTCATATCGAATGAAATGGAACCGGTTCCACTGCTTGATATTTTTCCTGTAGTGACATCCATCCATCCGGAAGTTGAAATCACAGTGTTCCTTCCGGCATTTTGTAAGCAAACATTAGAAAGTATCCCGTAGCCCGCATCATCAGCGCTCCGTTTGATGGACAGGGTGATGCGTGCCAAAGCATGTTTGAAGCGGATAAGTGCTTTGGGAGAAGTGGCGCTTACATCTTCTGCCGATTTTCCATAAAGATAATCGGCCTGACCTGTAACAATCGCATCAGGAGCAATATCGACTCTGACTGTTTGATAGTCACAATCAGTTGTATAAGGATAATAGGCATAGATTGGGGTAGGGGGCTCTGCCAGCGAAATATCACTTTCCAAATCCCACTTGTTGATATATGTTGCACGTACATTGGTGCTATTTGCATCAAAGGCAAACACACCTATCTGGTCGCCACTATTGAATGAAGTAGACTCAATCACTGAACGGGTGGCAATTTCGGTAGTGATACGAAGTGAGGAATTCCTGACCACTCCTTCATTCTCATCGCTACAGGAACAGAAAGCTATGATGCCTGTGCAAAGAAGTAATAGTGTTATAGTTGATTTCATATATTTAATTTTCTATTTGTTTTCAATTTTACTTTCTTAATTCTGTCGTAGCATGAATATTATTTTTCAGTAACGGGACGGACAGAGAAACCATAATATAGTGATGTACATACGATTTCTGTGTAGTAATTATCATGAAAAGTTAAATGAGCGGGAAGACGGTTCCCGGTATTCCACGTACCTGATAAATATCCTCCTGAATGGTCACGATTAAACAATTCTGTACCCTCTCGCCAACCACTGGCCGGTAAGAAAATGGCATTACCATTCGTTCCAGTTATTTTATATCCGATGATGTCATTTTGAGTGGTCCATGTCCAACTACAATTTGTTCTTAGTTCTTCTAGTTCTTCGGCAGAAGGTAGCCGCCAGTTTACTCCCCATTGTATACGGGCTATATCATATTCTGTACCCAAAATATCTGTTCTTATGTTATAATCAGCTACGTCCATAGAAATCTTCTTGCCTGTAGGATCTGCCCAACCATATAATCCTCCATATTCTTCAGGGGAAGCAGCGCCTACATTCCAACTTGCCCATTTCACGCTGAGACCTAAGTCAACAGCGTTGGCGATACTACCTCCTACGGCCATTATGTAGTTATCATCTCCTAACTCAATTCCTCCCTGTTCATTATTCTCCCAAGGAGTAATCTCTGCCTGGCTGATTTCCAGATTGTTTTTCTTTACCGTCACCATATACGTATACTGCTGTCCCGCCTCCCAGTTCGTCACCGGTACGGCAGCAGAAAGTCCATTTTCGAAACTGCTGATATTATCACTCATATTCAGTATGATCTTTTTCCCTTCCGTATTCCCTGGAATGACAAGGAAATCAGCGACAATTTCATTGTCAGAGTTTTCAAGCGCATAATCAGAAGGTTTCGCAGTAAGATTGGCTGTTCCTGATGGATCAAGAATTGCGCCGCCCTTCAACACATTTATGTAGGCATTTTTATCTACATTCAAGAGATTGATATAAGGGAACTTATAAGTATTCTCATTATCTGTCGCTTTCTTAATTCTTATCGTCACGCGAGCCAGGGCATGCTTGAAGTAGATTTTTGCTTTAGGCTGATTAGCATTGACATATGTCAGCCTGTTTTCGTTATCGGCACTGTAGCCGTATAGGTAATCCGTTTGTGAATTGGCTTCAATACGCATGGCACCGGTTAAAAAATCGGTACCGTTATATGCTTCATTGAAAGGATAATATGCATAGATTGTTGAATTCACATCGTTTGGCAGGTAGATATTCCGGCTGAGGGTACTTGTTCCTTTAATATAGTCTACCCGGGCATTGATGCCATCTGTTAAAGCCGCGTCTCCGCTACTTCCTTCTAAGGCAAAGATACCGTATTGACATTCTTCGGGCAGCTTGTTGCCTTCGATTATGCTTCGGGTGGATTGTACACCGCTTACTTGTATTTCTAAGGATGCTTGTTTACCAGTAGCTACAGCACCATCTTCGTCGCTGCATGACGCAACAGACAGCATGCCGCTTATTATCGTTGCCAGATAAAATATAAATTGATTTTTTTTCATCTTCTTTCGTTTTTTAGTCGTTAACTGTGATGTCGCCACCTTCATTGTTAGTCCAATCCTCTACAGTGACATTGGTGACAGTGATAGATGATTCTTCTAAAAGTATCTCATACTCATAGGTTTGTCCTGCCTTCCAGTCAATTTCCATTTCTTTTTGTACATCAAACTGGTAATTAATCCCGGCACTTCCATGCAGCGATAATGTCACGCTTCCTGCACTATATGTAGGGAGTGGATAAAAGGTGTAATCGGAAACTTCACCTTTATTTAGTTCAATGGAACTGTCGTTTTGGTAAGGCTCAAAAGTATGGCCAGTGATAAAAGCGCTTTCCAAGTCAAGAAATCCGGCTATAGGAAGTACTTTGTCACCACATCCAATGTTGAGTCTTGTAATGAAGCCTTTTATTATCGTGTGGTCTTCGGCTACAGAAAAATGGAATATTACCCTTGGGGTGGCATGCTTCAAGTTGATGTTTACTTTGGAACCGTTATTCTCCGTTTTAGTGATTTCTCCTACCAAATAATCTGTAGTGGCATATGAGTCATATGTATCTACGTTAATACCTCCCCAACCATCATTTGCGTAATCCTTATCTGTATAAGGCCAATAAGAAGCTATATTTGTAATTCTTCCTGCTGCGTATTCTGTAGGAAAGCTCCACGATGTACCGTTGTTGGATATTTTTTGATTATGATATAATTTTCCATCGGAATCCTGTAAAGTCATACCTACCTTATAGCTTTGAGGAAGTTTTTTTATTGTTCCATCCCAGTCGGTATAGGTCATGCTAGCAATGGTAAGGATATTTAGGGTCGTAAATGATTTCATCTCTCCCCTTACCTCGTGTTTTTCATCGGAACTACGCATTATGGCTATGTAATAATAAGTAGTGCCGGAAGTTAAGTTCCTCAGTTGCACATTTTCGCTTTCATAAGCGTCACTCATGTCTTCCGAGGTAGAAATCAGAAAAATAAGACCGCCGTCGGCACTATTTCCACTTACTGTGGCTGTGAGTGTGGCACTTGTTGCGGTTATATCCGTTGCATCTCCCGTCTGGACGATGGGAATATTGCTATAAGCCTCGTCCAATTCCTGACATCCGGTCAGTATTGCACATACGCCTAATGCCATCATTACTATATATCGTATCTTTTTCATATCTTCTTTGTTTATAAATTAAAAGTATATGCCAACACCGAAGTTGCCCACACAATCTTTGAAGCTGTTTGAATCGTTATTCAGCATTACACCTCCATTGACGAAGAATCTTTTTATCTTCAACATCACACCGCACTCAATGACAGCCCCATAATAGCAATCGGGTTCGTATTCTACATGGTTTCCATTCTGTTCTTCCCAAGCCACCGTACGGTCAGAATAGCCTGCGCCTACATAGACATGAATAGGACTCCATAAGCGGGCTATGAATCCGGCTGTGGCATTCCAGTAACTTCGTTCTGTTTTGCCAGTCAGCCAATGGCGATAGTAGTCTTCAGTTTCCATGGAACCATTGGTATCGGGCTCCTTGCTGTACACTCCTTTCACATACCAACCGATGTCCTTCACCCGTCCCAGCATCAACCCCAATGAAGGTTTAAATTCTGCATTATCAGGAATAGCCATCTGCACGCCCACCAGCCACTTATACTTGTCCGGCTTTTCCCGCCACCAGCTGCTGTCCGACATTTTGATAAGCATATCCGGTTTCACCTTCTGTTCTTTCGCCTGCATACCCACATAGTAGACTTTCACCTTTTGCGCCGGGGTTTTTGTCTCCAGTGTAAACGTACCGTCCAGCTCTGTAATGGTTGATTCAGTCCCTCCCTTGATTTCAACTTTGGCTCCCGGAATAGGATTTCCCTTTTTATCCGTAACAATTCCACTCACCGTGTTCTGTGCGGATAGATAAAAGCCGCCCAGCGAGAGGAAAAAGCCCAGTAATAGTAATTTCTTCATTTGTTCTGTATTTTTAGAGTTATGATTGTTCCGTTATGGCTTTAGCTTTAATTCTTTCCAGCTGTTACTTAACGTTGCCGAAGGAGATACTGTTGGCGTTTGTACTTTCCGGTTCACTACAACCGATTGCTGTTTAACCTTCTCCGTCAGATAACTGCCTAGCTCTTCCAGCGTTGTATTCCCTTTGCTTTCCTGTAACTTCTTTAGTAAGAAGTAAGTGAATAATCCATGTCCTTTGTCTTTATAAGGAAAAGCAGTTTCATCGCCCGAGGCGGCACTGAAGATAACCATGTTTCCTTTCGGGTCTTCTTTCTTCGCTTTCAATGCTACGCCACGGGCGGAAGCAAGCATACCGCCATCACGTTGTGCACCACTGAAACAAGCATCCAGAAAGACCACTACATAATTGGCGTTCAGTCCGCCCAGTTCCGTATAGAGTTTGTTGAGCGAGTAGCATCCTTCTGTTTGCTGACCGTCGGCGTCAATAGGAAGCAGGAAAGCGTCTTTAGTGGCTTCGTTGGGGATGCCGTGGCCGGCATAGTAGAACACTACTTTTATTTGTCCCGCATAAGCATTGGATATATCTTTGATATCACGCATGGCACGTAGCATCGTTCCGTAGGAAGCATCGGGATAAAAACGGATATTATCTTTAGGTATTCCTAATGTCTTTTCACAGTAGCGGCTGAAGGTTTCTCCGTCGTTCAGTGCCATTGGAACTTTAGATACCATGGTATAATTCTCATTAGAAATAATGACGGCAAAGGTTTTGTCGTTGTTGGCACGTACTTCCGGTATGTTTATATCTACATCTGAACTTCCAACCTTGATTTCATTCTTTTGTATCCTTGAAGCAGGAGCAGTAGAGGCGTCTGCTTGTGCCAGTATACCATAGTCGATGGCATCGAAACGCACGTCTACCGTGGTTGCCGCATAATTTACCGCTTCCTTATTATCGTACCGGTAAGAGTTGCCGGTGGGGGTGACGAAAGTCAGACTTGCTAATGCCAACTTTCCATTGTTAATGCAAAATTGGGGATCTTTAAACTGCATTCCTTTCCAACTGCTCTCGAAGATACGGGCCTCATTATTCTCGCGGGGAACGGGAACCACCAGTTCGCCGAATTTAGATTCTACAAGGAAAGCGCGGTTGTCGGCATCGTATGGTTTCAACTCCATTTCGCTGAAGCGTATGCCCTGTGTATAAGTCCGGATATATTGTTTCTCGGCTTCCGCCAGGAGTTCTTTGACCTTGGCGTCGCGGGTGGTTTCGGTTACGCGTGCCTTATATTCGTCTACTGTTTCATAATCGTCCTTGAGCTGCCAGATTTTTATTTTCTCTTCTACGTAGCTTTTGGCAAAAGTCTGGTATTCGGGTACTTCTTCCGCAGAGGCGGTTGCCGCAGGGGTTGCAAAGAGCTGTGAATTGTAGTTCTTTGCCGTTGTAGAGGTTCCCGTAGGGGGTGAAGTTGGGACATTGTTGTCCGAGAAAGCCATCAGTGAAGGTATGGAAGAAGCTGATACGGCATTTCCGCCCAATGAAGATATCTTATTGTTCAGGGCGCTCATTTCGCTCGAATTACCCAGACATTGGTAGGAGGTAGCCAGCGCTTCCATATATTTCAGAGAGGTGGGGTCTGATGCCAGTACGTCTTTGAAGATAGTCACGGCAGCCGAGAAGTACTCTTCGGATTGCTTTATGAGTTTTTTGGCAACCGATGAATTCTTTTCCATGGTGCCTTTATTGTTGAAAAGCACTCCCAGATTATAATAATTCAGTCCTAGATGCTTGTATATGTCCAAGCTGCGCGGATTGGTGTTGCGCAGCGTGGTATAAACCTGCAGTGCTTTCTGGTATTCCTGCGTTTCTTCGTAGAGTTTCCCCTGGATGTTGAGCAAGGTGTTGTCGTTGGGTTTTATAATCAATGCTTTGGATACATATTTCTGCAAACCTTCATTATCCTTGAGGTCGATGCAACAGTTGATGCCCATAGACAGGAGGTTGAAGTCCGAAGGATAACTGTTTATCGCTTCATCGAGCACGGTTTTGGCCAAAGTATAGTTCTTAATATTTGAGCATGCCTTTGCCATGTAGCTGAATACGCTTTTCCTGTTCTTTGGATCCCCGGTCTTCAGGTACTCTTGGAAATAGACGATTGCTTTCGCATAATCCTTCACATTGTAAGTGCCGGATGCGGCAAAGTAAGCCATTGTGGCGTAGTAGTTGTCTTTCGGGAAAGACTCTGTCCGAAAGGCTTCCATCAGCGGAACATCTATATAAGCCTGCGCCATCAGCAATGCGTTTTGCTGGCTTCCCTTCTGCGAATTGTAGATGGCTCCGTTCTGAAGATACGGATGGATGTCGCGCAACGTGCTTTTGGCCTGCTCGTAGGAGGGGCTGCCGGGGGCAGCGGACTTCAGTACGGCTACATACTCTTTGTAACAGTCATACAGGGTTACGTAGAGCGTACCTTTGTCCGCATTCTCATTATTCAGGCGGACAAAATTCTTGTATTCCGTATTAGCCTTATCAAGCGATTGTGCCTGCACCGGCTGATATGCGATGCAGGAACAAACCAACAAACCAATTGACAATAACTGTTTCTTCATCATATTATAGAGATTGATTAAAATGCATCTACAAAGGTGAATGCTACGCTGATTCTTCTGTATTCGCTGCCTTTCTCTTTGGTCACCTCGATATAATAGTTATAGTCGGAATTCATTTTAGAGAAGGCCGGAATGTTTTGCAGAAGATACTCTTTTACGCCTACGGCACGGAGGAAAGCGAGCTGGTCGTTCTGGGTGATACCGCTTTCTTTGGTGACTGTGATGTTCGATAAGTCATTATCTTTATATACGGGCTCGTTCGTGTATTCTCCGTAAACTCCGTTGTAGGCTATTTTTCCGTTAATAGGGCTTGCATCGGCCATTCCGGTGATTTTCACCCGCAGCTTTTTGCCTGCCTGCACATATTGGGCGAAGTCTTTCTCGAAGGCTGTCTTCATGATGGCCAACATGGACATGGCGGCACCCGATTGGTCGGTGGCATATTTCCCTGGTCCGAAGTCCTCTTGGGCAGAGAACCCCTGTTCCACTTCGTAAGAGAAGTTGATGTTGTAGTTCATGATTTTCTTTCCGTTGGCATCTGTTTCGGAGGCAATCCCGGCATCCACTGATATTTTGGTATGGTCGGATATCGTCTTTTGTTGTTTAGCCATGTTCATGATGCTCTCCTTGATTTCCTGTAGTTTGATTTCGTCCATATTGGATTGCTGAACCAGATTGAGGGGGATGAAGTTGTCGTCGGACTTCATATAGTCGAATGACTCACGGTCCAGATTATCGTACTTGTAAGTTTTTCCGGAAGCCTTGTTGTATACGTCGGCGTAGATAAGTTCGAATTTGTCGTTCTTGGTTAGGCCGTACTTGGCGTTGCGGAATTCCAGGTCGCCGGGATTCATGAAGTCGGATACCTCTTCTGTGGGCACGTCCAGGTAGATGGTGGGCATGGTGTTGAATTCGAGTGCCAGCACATTGTCGGTGGGGTTATAGTTTCCTAAGGTTACTTCCGATTTTTCTACCAGATTGTCGGCCATGCGGGTAGCGATTTCTTGTTCAAACAGTTTCATTTGTTCGGCACGTGTCTCGTCGTTTACACGGAGGTTGTACTCTTCCAATGTTTCGCCGGGCATCATCTTCATCCAAGTGTTCATGCGGTCACTCAGTTCATCGCTCATCAGTTTGGTGTAGTTGGGCGATAGTTTGCTCATCAGCTCGTAAGTGATGGAATTTACCGTATTGTATGCCAGAAAGATTTCTCCTTTTCCGTTTTTCAGGAAACGTGCGTCTGTAATTCCGCCTTCGGCATTGTCAATGTATTCACGGTCTGTTTCGTCCATCAGGTTCAGGATGGAGATGCGGTTGTCTCCGGTGATGATGGCTATGTATTTTCCTTCCGGGTGGAAATAGCAGTATTTGGCTGTCCCCATGGCATCGTAGCTCTGGAGGATGAAGAAGGTGTGGGTGTCATAGGTATTCAGTTTGCCGTCGGCGGTCAATACGGCAAGCAGGTTGTTGTCGGCGGAGAAGGTGAAGCAGTTGATTTTACCGTCTGCCTCAATGCTTTTGCGCAATTCTTTGGTTTGCAGGTTCCAGATGTCCAGTGTGTTGCCATTGGATGCCGCAATGAAATAGTTGTTGCTGCTGATGGCTATGTTTTCCGCAACGAAGGGTATTTCCATCTTGCTTTGCAGGGCGTATTGGCGGGTATCGAAGAACAGCAGTTCTTTGTTGTCGGCGGATATCACGAGGCTTTTGGCATCGGGCGCGTAACAGAGGGATACGGGTGTCATGTCTTCTTCGAATTCGTGTTTCACTTTGTTGGCCATCCATAAATCATACACGGTAACGCTGCTTTTCTTGCCTTTCGTCTGCACGATGGCGAAGGAAGAGCCTGCCGGATTTATCTTCATGGCAGATATCATATCGGAATTGCTCAGCACCGAATTACGCAGATTGTATGTCTTCTTTCCGTTGTAGTAATAAGTTGAAAATAGATAGTTATCTATTCCTGTCGGAGACACTTTTTGAGGATAAACATATTTTTGTCTCTCTTCATTGTTTGTGGTTTGAGCAGATAACTGGGGAAGACACAAACTGCAAAGTAAAAATAGAATAAAGTTTTTCATGTTTCATATCCCTTACTCTACTTAGTTCCAGAAGTAGTTGTTAATACTTTATGGAGGGCGTGGAACTGTTTTCATATCTGTTCATTCAATTATCGTATGCTATTTTGTGTGCTGAACGGACAAAATAAAAAACGCCTTCTTTTCTGTAAGCAAATTTAGATGAATATAAATTAACAGAAAAGAGGGCTTTGGAGGAAATCAGTTCAAGTCTTTAACAACTACGTTTAACTGGTTCAAAAAAATGTTTGTACGGTATTTTTTTACAGGAAGTTCAATGCTTCCTTTATTTTGCTGTAATGGCGTCTGCTTGCCGAAATCTCCAGATGATTGAATGGAGCATAAAGTATGCAGCGCAGTGTATTGTTCTCTACAGAAGAAAGATAATCAATGTTCAGAATGTAATTCGTATTCACCCGGATGAAAGAAGGGCAGAAGTTCAATATATCCTTCGCCTTGGTACTGAGCCGCAATCTGTATTGTTCCATATTGGTCAGGGTCATTTGCCAACAGCGGGTTTCATCCGAATATTGAAAAAACAGTATTTCGGACCGTCTCAGAAGTAACAAGCGGCTGATGGTTTGAACAGCGAATTTGCAATCGTTACTTAATAACTGACGCATGGCTTGGTCAAAATTGATGGAGTTGTTGCTCTTTTCCCGCTTGATTCTTTCTACAATTTGTTTGAGTTCGTTTGTCTGATAAGGCTTCAGCAGATAGTCAAAGGCAGAAGCTCGTAATGCATCGAGCATATACTTGTCAAAAGCGCTATAGAATATGACACGCATATTATTGCGCACATGCGGGCGTATCTCCTGTAAGAGTTCGATGCCGTTGATATATGGCATTTCCACGTCAAGAAACAGCAAGTCCGGTTGATATTGTATGATGCTTTTCTTTGCTTTCTGTGAAGAGGTGAACGTGTCCAGAATTTCTATTTCAGGATAGGTTCTCAAATCATCCTCTAAGTTTTGGATAGAGTTGATTTCGTCGTCAACAATGATAGTTTTAATAGTATTTGCCATTATTTTAAATATTGAATTGATAATTGAAAGGGACAACGATTGTCACCAAAGTGCCATGCTGGTATGTGGAGGATGTAGCTAAGTTTTGAATATCGAATATGATTTTCTCAGAATTCTTGCTATTTAATAGCTCTATGGTACGGAACAAAACTTTCAATCCATTTCCTGTCCCTCGTTTTGAGTCGGCATGTTTTCCCGGATCATATCCACTGCCGTTATCCCGGATGTATATGGATAGATTTTTGATTTCATTTGAAATTTGTATGGAAAGTATATTTTCTTGTTCACATTCCTCTCCGAATGCATATTTCAGTGCATTCTCTACCGGAATCTGTATACACATGGATGGAATGAGAGTTTGCAAGGGAACTTGTCTGTCAATTTCCCATTCAATGCGTATCTTATCCGGATTGGTTTCTTTGCGGAGGGCGATGTAGTTTTTCACCAGTTCTATCTCTTTCTGAAGTTCGACAGCTATTTTTTCAGATGCCAATAGGTTTCCACGCAATACTTGTATAAGCAGCTGGAGTGGTTGTGCCAATTCCGAATATTGCTTAAATGTCGGCATCACTGCATTTAGCACATTGAATACGTAGTGCGGTGATATGCGGTTTCTTATATTCTCCATACGTAGTTGTGTGGCTAATGCCATTTGGCGGTTATATCTCTGCTCGTTTTTCCGCCGGATATAGATGAAGATTAATATTGCCAGCAAAATGGATATGACTAACAATCCTACAAAAAACATGATTGCATTCTGCTGGCGAGACAGTCGGGTTTTATCGTTGCTGATAAGGATATCTTTTTTCAATAGGGTGGTGTCCTGGCTGTAGCGGTAATCTATCTCGTTGATATTATTGATATTCCGTATATTTCTCATGGAGTCATCATATTGTTCTACTATGTTTTTGTAGTTATAAGCCTTTTCAAAGTCTTTCTTTTGGGCATAATACTCCATCAGGCGTTTGTTGTGCAGATAGATGTAGGAGGGGCCGATACGCTGTGGGCTGTAAGGTTTGGAAAGATAACGGTTGGCTGCCTCCAGTTTATTTTCGCGCAACGCTAAAGCTCCTTGAAGGCTGTTCAGATAGAATAAGACTTCCTCATTGGCAGTGGAGTCATTCATTAATACGGAACAGGATTTATCCAGATAATAATGGGCTGAGTCATGCTTTCCCAGTAACATGTAAATCTCCCCTAAATTGGCTTCTACCAATGCGTTAAATGAAGGTTGGTTGAACGGTTTTACTACCTGATAGGCTTGCTGAAAATAGGGTAAGGCCTCTGCGTACTTTTCTTCATAGTAAAGACAGTTTCCTTTTGAATTCAGAAAATGATAGTTCTCATACTCCAGGCGTTGTTCGGGTACTTGTTCGGCCAAGTCAAAGTAGCGGTGTGCCAGTGTGAAGTTATGCAGGTCAGCATAAGTCTGTGCAAGCCCCATGTAAATGCTGAATTTGACATATTCGGATTTCAGCGAGTCTACCACCCATAATGCTTTTCTGTAATATTTGGAAGCTTGGACAAGCTCTCCTTTCTGGCGGTATGCGTCAGCTAGGTTTATACATATATTTTCCAGCTCCAGGCGGTCGCGCGAACGATACGTGGCATTGTAGGCATGGTGGAGGCAAGCTATGGAAGAATCTCGTTGGTTCATTCCCTGTAGTAGTGAAGAACGATGATTCCAGCACATGCCCTCTAAGGCGGATGTTTCGGGGTGTTGTTTGCAGAAAGTCAGAACCTTTTGATTGATGTGCAGAGCACTGTCCGGATATCCCTGAAGATAAAGGCAATATCCGGCAAAAAGTTCCAATTTATAGTAAGCTGCACTGTCAGATGTCTTTTTTTGTGCTTCTCTGAAGCATGTTTTCATCTTTTCCGGATAAGTGTATATCGAATCGAACTTACTGATTAGTAAAGCATCGACCTCACTTCGCACTCTTTTCCCATCTTTTTGTGAGTTACATGCCAGTAATGAAAATAGAGATATAATAATATATATGACTATTCTGCCGTATTTGTCCATTCCCATCGTCTTTGTTGTTTTGCTTTTAGGCAACAAATATAACCTTTTTTAGGGGCTTGGTAAAGATTTTGTAATAAGAATAGGGTGTAATATAGTAGTTTATATGCTTATCTGGTCGAAAAATGAGTTTATTTGGTTGTTATTTATGTCCTGTTTTTCAAAGATAGAATATGCTTATTTTTTGAATGAAAAAACGTTCCACAAATATATGAGACTACGCATATTTGTGAAACGTTAATATGTTGATAAAATCTGAGGAGAAAGTTATGCTAGAAGTGATTTTGCTCTTTCCAATGCCACATTGATATTCGGGCAGATATTCTTTTCACCCAGCAGCTCATAGAAGCCGGATTTTTCCAACGCTTTGTGCACCTTTTCATTCACACCGGAAAGTACGATTGTTGTCTTCTCCCGTTGCGCCATTTGGCAAAGATTAGTCAGGTTGTGAATACCTGTGGAATCGATGAAGGGTACTTTTCTCATACGGATAATGCGCACTTCGGGGCGATCACCCAGTCTGGACATGATTTCCTCGAACTTGGTGGCAATACCAAAGAAGTAAGGGCCGTTTATTTCATATACTTCCACACCTTTAGGGATAGACAGGTTTTCTTCATCTTCTTTACTGTTAGATTCTTCATTCAGATTAATCTCATCTTTAATAACAGAAATTTCAGTGGTTTCCATCACACGATGCATGAAGAGTACACAAGCTATGACAAGACCCACTTCAATAGCGATGGTTAAGTCGAAAATAACTGTCAGGAAGAAAGTGATCAGCAATACGGTAACGTCTGATTTCGGATTCTTCAGCAGTGCCTTGAATGTGCGCCAACCGCTCATGTTATAAGAGACAATCACCAATACACCTGCCAGACAAGCCATCGGAATATATTGTGCCAGCGGCATAAGGAACAGAAGGATAAGCAAAAGCACCATTGCATGTATCATACCTGCAACAGGGGTTTTACCACCATTATTTATATTTGCCATTGTACGTGCAATGGCACCGGTGGCAGGAATACCACCAAACAGGGGTGTTATTAGGTTGGCAGCTCCTTGTGCTATCAATTCCGTATTTGAATCATGCTTATCGCCAATAACACCATCCGCTACCGTAGCGGAAAGCAGCGATTCGATGGCTCCTAATACCGCAATGGTAATGGCTACAGGGAATAAGTCCTGAATAGCCTCCCAGTTTAGTGAAGGCATTACTGCATCCGGCAGTTCCGCTTTGATACTGAAGCGGTCGCCAATGGTATCTATACAATTAATTCCGGCATAAGTCTTCATCAGATATACCGCTACCGTTACTACAATGATAGCAATCAGAGATCCCGGTATCTTCTTTGAGAATTTCGGGGTTATGGCAATAATTGCAATACTTACAATGCTGACAATTGTGTTCCACCAGTTGATGGTATCGAAATGCTGGAAATAGATCATCCATTTCCCGACAAAATCTCCGGGAACTTTTTCACCACCGAAACTAAGTCCGAAGATATCAGCTATCTGCGTAGTGAAGATAGTGACAGCAATACCACTGGTAAATCCCACGATGATAGGATAGGGTATAAACTTGATTACGGCACCCAACTTGAATATCCCTAACAGAATAAGAATGACTCCAGCCATTAGCGTGGCAACAATCAATCCCGCTTCTCCGTATTGCTGGATAATGCCATAAATAATAACGATAAAAGCTCCTGTAGGACCACCGATCTGTACTTTGCTACCTCCCAACATGGAGATAATGAATCCGGCAATGATTGCCGTGATAATACCTTTCTCGGGTGATACACCGGATGCAATACCAAATGCAATAGCAAGCGGGAGAGCAACGATACCTACTATGATACCGGCCATCAGGTCTGCCATGAATAATTCTTTCGAGTAGTTCTTCAAAGCCGTGAATAGCTTTGGTCTGAATTCGAACGCTTTCATAAATAATCTGTACTTTTTGTGAAACGAGGTGCAAAATTAGACAAAATAATGCATATATTGGTTGGTTGCTTTCAAATATATTATATTTGCAGCATCTAACAGTAATATTATGAAATCACGGCTGCTTATATTCTTTCTTTTTCTTTCTATTTTTAATATATATGCTTCAGATGTGAAGTTTTATAATATTAATACGATGTATGGAATTTCCATGCGGGAAATGGCTTCTGTCTGCAAAGATGAGAATGGCTTTATTTGGGCTTCTTCTAAAACGGGTATATTGAGAATTACGGAAAGTGATTATCGCATTTATCAGCTTCCTTATAAAACTGCCAATATCATAAATGTCAAGCTGGCCTATAATAACTCGTTTTTAATAGCATATACGAATAATGGGCAATTCTTTCATTATAATGAACTGTATGACCGGTTTGATTTATTTCTGGATCTCAGAATATCTTTCAATAATACTTTTTTAAGTGTAGGTAAAATCATTATTGATGATGAACAGACTCTTTGGATTCCCACGTCCGGAGGATTGTGCAAATATAAAAATGGAATATTTACTCAAATAGGTGAGAAACAAAATCTGACACAGAACATAGCACCTTATGATCAGACACACTTACTTGTAACGTATCAGGATAGCATTAGTTTGCTGAATATGAATACATTGGAGCAAAAAAGTGTATGTGAAATAAATAATACTTTTCAGATAAACAGTCTTTTTTATGATAATAAAGGAGAGGTTTTATGGATAGGAACTTCTACTGACGGTCTTTTTTATCTGGATATGCAAAAAAAATCGTTATTGCCATTTTCTGATTTTCCAAAGCAGCCAATCGGAGTGATAACGGAAAGTTCTGATTCGACATTATTGGTTGGGATTGACGGACAGGGAGTATGGGAATTAGATAAGGATAAAAAAACGGTTCTGAACATTCTGAAAGAAGATATTGATAATCCTTTCTCTCTTCGCGGGGATGGAGTTTATGATATTTATTGCGATGGTAAGCAGAGAGTGTGGGTTACTACCTATACTGGCGGACTTTCTTTCTTCGACTGGAAATCTCCTTTAATTAATCAAATTACCCATCAGGTTAATAATCCGAATTCTTTAGGGAATAATAATGTAAACAAGATACTGGAAGATAGTAAAGGAGATATCTGGTTTGCTACGAATAATGGGATAAGCAGGTGGAGAGTAGCCACTAATGAATGGGATACTTATTATCAGAATAAACAGGAACAGGCGCAGGTCTTTCTGGCTTTATGTGAAGATGATGAAGGAAACATCTGGGCGGGTTCGTTCTCATCCGGATTTTATGTTTTAGATCGGAATACCGGAAAAGAATTGGTTCATTATCCACGGAATACATCGGATTTGAAGTCTGATGGTAAATTTATAATGAATATATATAAGGATAGCGAGGGTGATATCTGGATTGGAGGTATCCAAGATGTAATATGTTATTTAACGAAAGAAAAACGTTTTCATACGTATGGTGCACAGCCCATGCGTACGTTTATGGAGTTTTCTCCGGGAAAAATGTTGCTGGCCTGTACTTATTCTGTGCTTTTGTTAGACAAAGAAACGGGGAAAATCACTTTTTTACCGGAATGCCTTGCACAAGATCTTTTAGTAATGGAGGATGATATTTGGGTGGCTACTTCCGGAGACGGATTGCTACACTATAATTACACGAATCGTGAAACTCATAAAATAACAGTGGAATCCGGATTGCCATCTAATTATGTTAACAGTGTCATGTATGATAATGGGTATTTATGGTTAGGTACGGAAAATGGTTTGTGTCGTTATAATCCTGCCGACAGCACGGTGCATGCTTATTATTCTACTTTAGCTCTTTCCAGTGCTTCGTTCAATGTGAATGCCAGCTGCAAATTACGCAATGGTGAGTTGATGTGGGGTACAAATAATGGGGCAGTAATGTTTAATCCTGATAAATTATATCATACCCAGCTCAACGGACAGATTTATTTTCAGAATATCAATATTTCCGGCAGTTCTATCAGAGAAAATCAGGATTTGTTGCGTGGAATCCCGGTAAATAAGCAAACAGATATTTCATTCAAATATGATCAGAATACTCTGACGCTTGAGGTATTGCCTATTGGTGTTTCTTCCAAAGAAATAAAATTTTCATGGAAAATGGAAGGTCTTGATACGGAGTGGTCACATCCTTCCAGTCAGCAAATAATTACTTATACCAATATTCCTAATGGAAATTTCCGGCTTAAAGTAAGAATGTATAATAATTCACTTTCTCAGATAGTCGATGAACGTACATTGGATATACACGTTATTCCGCTTTACTGGCAGACGTGGTGGTTCCGCCTGGTGATATTCATTATTATAATGAGTACTACATTCTTTGTGCTTAAATTCTATATAAATCGTTTAAAACAGCGCCATGCCGAAGATAAGATTCGTTTTTTCACAAATACCGCTCATGATCTTCGTACATCGATAACGCTGATAAATGCACCTATTCAGGAATTGAATAAAGAGGAAGAATTGTCAGAGAAAGGACATTATTATCTGAATCTGGCTATGGAACAGTCTGAACGCTTATCTAATGTTGCAACCCAACTTCTGGATTTCCAGAAAGTAGATATGGGAAAAGGACAACTGTTTTTGGTAATGGTTGATATTGTTAATTTGGTATATAGGCGGAAAACAATGTTTAAGTCTACAGCGGGAAAAAAGAATGTTATATTGGAGTTTGTCTCTAACAGGGAATCTTATATGTCAGCTGTCGATGAATTGAAAATAGAGAAGGTCGTTGATAATTTGATATCTAATGCGATAAAGTATTCCCATACGAATGGTAGGGTGGAGCTTACATTGAATTGTAATGAGTACTATTGGAGCTTGGAGGTAAGAGATTATGGATTGGGTATCTCGGATAATGCTCAGAAAAAGCTGTTCAAAGAGTTTTATAGAGGAGATAATAAGGTTAATTCACGCATGGTAGGTTCCGGGATAGGCCTGTTATTGGTGAAGAATTACGTTTTGATGCATGAAGGGAAAGTCTCTCTTGAAAGTAAGGAGAATGAAGGTTCTTTATTCAAAATAAACATCCCTTATAAAGAAGTGGTTGAGGTTGCACCTGTTGAACATGAAGAACCGGGCAATGTCACATCTGCCGATGGTCTGTCTGATCAGTCGGAATATAAACAGGAAGATGATAGATCCGGAAAGAGGAAATCTATATTAATCGTAGATGATAATAAAGATTTGCGGAACTTCCTGAAGTGCTCTTTTGAAAATCAATATTACATTTTAGAGGCTGGTAATGGCAATGAAGCATGGGAATTGCTTCAGAAGGAATCTCCCGAATTGATTATTTCGGATGTGATGATGCCTGATATGGATGGGTTTGAGTTATGTAAATTGATCAAATCTACTTTTGAAACTTCGCATATTCCGGTAATCCTGTTAACTTCACTTTGTGATAAAAGTGACCAGTTGGAAGGTTTAGGTCTGGGGGCAGAAGATTATATCACAAAGCCTTTTGATATCTCACTTTTGGAGCAACGGATAAAGTCCCTTATGCGAAACAGGGAAATTGTCAGAGAGAGAGCTTTGAAATTGATAAAACCGGAGAATGATGAGCAACAGGTTATTCTGGCGAATGAGCTTAATGATCAGTTTGTGAAAAAAGCCGTGGAGGTGATTCATAATAATATGCAAAATTTGGATTTTGACAAAGAAAGCTTTGCTATGGAAATGCATGTGAGCGGTTCACTATTATATAAAAAAATAAAAGCATTGACAGGTCAATCACCTATTGACTTTATTAAATCCATTCGTTTAAACCGAGCTTTAGAATTACTCCAATCTCATAAATACACTATCACAGAAGTTAGCGAACTTTGTGGTTATTCTAGTATCAGTTATTTTAGTACAGTATTTAAAAAGTACTTTGGTAAGTCTCCTACAGAGGTGTGATTTACTTCTTTTTTCCTCTTTTTTATTATTTATTAGTTAGAATATCTAATATCTAAAATTATATATCTAATATCTAAAAGTGTATTGGGTACACTTCTGTAGCTTTGTGCATCAATGTACGGAATGTATATTGATGGAGTTATTGTTATGTTAAATCTAATCAAGTTAATCTTATGAAATGTATGTATGATGATGACGGTTAAGTCAGCTATTATGTAAAGATTGTAAAATCAGAGATAGCCGTAGCGACACATACCACTCTCGGTAATCTGCAATGAGTTTTACGTAGCTTTGACATTTAAAGGGGGGCTAGTGCCAATGGCTACTATTAGTAATGAAAAACATAGAACCCCATTACTTATATATTATGAAAAACAAAAAGCTTTATTTTCTTTTTCTTTTTCTTTTCTTAAGTATCTTATTCGCTGGTTGTAATGGCGAAGCAGAGATTGAGAAATGGCCTGAAATAGGCAATTACTATGATTCGAGCAAACCCGTTGCTTTTGAAGCGATGGCACCTGACTGGGGAAGAATTAACGAGTCCTTCGTTATCAAAGGAAACTTTCCGATTGATACCGCACTAGTTAAAGTTTATTTTGCTGATAAAGAGGCTGTAATTGTAAACAATGACGGTCGGGAATTATATGGGCTTGTTCCTAAACAGGCACCTGGTTACAATGAAGTGACATTGGAGGTTGATGGTAAGAAATACACATCTGATAATGTGAAATTCAAATATTATCAGACCCAATCCGTGAAAACAGTATTAGGAAAATTCGATGATAACCAGTGGCTAGAAGGTGCGATGGATGAATTCCGACTGACAGAATGTACGGGAATAGTAACTGTGGCAGGACAAAAAACTGATAATTTTATTTTCCTCGGAGGCGGATGGGGTGATAGAACTTATTTTGTGTCGTTAGAGGATAATATGGTAATGCGCCTGATTAATATCGGTTATATGGGTGCTGTTGCAGTAGATAACTCAAGAGAAAAAGTTAGCATTATGCCTCGTAGTGGAGGTGCTATGTATACGGCTACTCGTGTAGATGGGTGGACATTGAATTCTCTTGGATTAACGGTTCCTTTTCAAGGTGATTGCCAGGGAGCATTGGCTTATGCCGAGGATGACCGTTATGTATATGCTATGTCGGGTGATGGACTTTTTGAGATAGATTTGGAAGAAAAAAGTTATGTGAAACTGTTTGACAAGTCGCAATATCCGGCTTTTGATGGGCTAAATACGACCCAGTGGAGACATTATTTAACTTATAGCAAATACGACAAATGCTTTTTTGCTTCTTATCCGGAAAATAACGGCATATTGAAGATATGGAAAGATGCTTCTGATGCATGGCAAGTGGAACGTTATGCTGGTTTTCAACCGGGATGGTTGGCAACTGCTTTTGGAGACAGATTGACAGATGCTGTACTGAAAGAGCCTTGTGGAATGGCTGTGAATAGTGCTGGTGAATTGTATGTATGCTGTAAGTCTTCACATTGTATTGTGAAAATTAAAGGTAGACTTGTATCCTTAGTGGCAGGAACTCCTGATAAAGCAGGAAAAGTGAATGGATTTCCTACTGATGCATATTTTGATAATCCGCTGTGTATTGCCATTGATTCCGAAGAAAATTTCTTTATCGGTGAAGAAGCTTCACGTGCAATCAGGAAAATGACAATTGAGTAATAGAGTAGAAACCAATATAAAATGAATCAAAAATGAAGATAAAATATATATTATTGTTTCTCATGGCATGGGTAATTCCTATGAACTCAGCCTATGCACAACAGACTGTAACGGCTTCTGGTTCGGTTATGGACGAGAAAGGTGAGGTTCTAATCGGGGTATCTGTTTCGGTAAAAGAAGTGCCTTCTATGGGTACCATCACTGATATTGATGGTCGTTTTAGAATAGCAGGTATAAAAAACGGAAATACTCTACTAATATCTTACGTAGGATATGACACACAGGAAATTCGGATGACTAAAAGCAACGAGCGTATGCGTGTGGTACTGACAGAAAGCTCTAATGTGATGGATGAAGTTGTGATTACAGCATCGGGTAAAGTGCAGAAAAAAATTAATGTAACCGGTGCCATTACCGGAGTAGAAGTAGCAACCTTGAAAACGCCTGCTACATCGGTGAGTAATATGCTTGGAGGACGTGTTCCGGGTATTATTTCCGTAACCAGCAGTGGCGAACCGGGAAAAGACTTCTCTGAGTTCTGGGTACGTGGTATCAGTACTTTTGGTGCCGGAGCAGGTGCTTTGGTACTGATTGACGGTATTGAAGGAAATTTGAATACACTTGATCCCGAAGATATTGAAAGTTTCTCTATATTGAAGGATGCATCTTCCACTGCCGTTTATGGTGTGCGTGGTGCAAATGGTGTGGTACTGGTAACCACAAAGAAAGGTAAAGCCGGAAAACTGAACCTGCAAGTAAAGGCCAATGCTGGTATTTCTTACTCCCCGCGAATGCTTGATTTTGTGAATGCGGCGCAATATGCACAGCTTGCTAATGAAGCATCTGTAACACGTGGAGGTATTCCTATTTATACGGATGTAGATTTGGCATTATATGCCAATCACATGGATCCGGATCTCCACCCCGATGTAAATTGGAAAGATGTAATTCTGAAAGACTACACTTGGAATCAACAGTACTTCCTCAGTGCATCAGGTGGTGGTGAAGTTGCACGTTATTATATCAGTGCCGGATATACCACAAAGGATGCCATCTTCAAACAAGATAAAGGGGTAAACAGATATAATACAAATGTAAATTATAATAAATTCAATTTCCGTGCTAATGTAGATGTAAATGTTACTCCTACTACTACTCTTTCGTTAAATGAAGAGACTGTGATTGTTACTCAGAACTATCCGGGATTTGGAAATGATAGTAAGAGGTTATGGGAGGCGCAGTCCAGCCTTACACCGGTAACTGTTCCGTTGATGTACACTACTGGTCAGGCACCGGGATATGGTACCAATAAATCGTCTATCAGTCCTTATGTATTGATGAATATGACTGGATATAGAAAGCTATATGCCAATAATAATAAAATTACTATGCAGCTCAATCAGGATTTGAAAGCTATCACTCCTGGTCTCTCTATTATGGGATTGTTTAATATTGATTCTAACAGTTCTCATACCCAAATCCGCGAGAAATTGCCGGCTATATATTATGCCAACGGTCGTAAGCGGGATGGTACACTCGATATGGAAAAGGTAATAGATGCTCAAGAACCTTCGTATAGCAGGCTTACTGAAAATGATCGTAAATTCTATTATGAATTTCGCCTTAACTACGACCGTGTATTCGATAAGGTGCATCGTGTTGGCGCTTTGGTAAATGCTTATTGGAGTGATTTTGAGTCTTCTAAATTTGGCGAACTGTTAACGGCTATACCTAAGCGCTATAATAGTTATGCAAGCCGTTTCTCTTATTCGTATGACGACATTTATATGGCAGAATTCAATATGGGATATACAGGTTCGGAAGCATTTGAGAAAGGCAAGAAGTTTGGTTGGTTTCCTGCGGTTTCTTTAGGATGGTCTCCCACGCAGTACCATTTCTTCCGCGATAAGGATTTTTTTGTGAATTATTTTAAGATTAGAGCTTCGTATGGTGTTGTAGGTAACGATCGTCTTACGTGGGACGATTCTGTACGTTTCCCGTATCTGACGCTGATAGGGAATTCAGGTTCCGGATCTTGGGACAACGGTACGGGCGTGACGGAAACGCAAGTAGGATCCAGTAACTTGCGATGGGAAAAAGCTATAAAATATAATTTGGGTATCGATATGCGCTTTTTCCATGAACGGTTTGATATGACTGTTGACATCTTTAAGGATATACGTTCCGGTATTTATCAACAGCGCCAGAGTGTGCCCGAAGAAATGGGGCTTGCCTCGTTGCCTTGGGCAAATGTAGGTAAAATGAAGAGTTGGGGTGCGGACGGACATATATCGTACACGCAACCGCTGGGCGATAATGATAAATATCTGGTTGTACGTGCCAACTATACGCAATCTTTGAATGAAATTACAAATTTCGAAGAAGATCTTAAAAAATATGATTATCAGTCGGCCGTAGGATATCAAAGTGGCATTAATAGGGGACTTATTGCTTTAGGATTGTTTAAAGATGAGGCGGATGTGCAGAACAGTCCCCGCCAAGAGTTTGGGAGTTACTTGCCGGGTGATATTAAGTATAAAGATGTCAACGGTGACGGACTTGTGAACTCGGATGACGTGGTGCCATTGAAGTACTCTGATGTACCTCAAATACAATACGGATTTGCTACAGAATTCAACTGGAAAAATTGGAATGTGAGTATTTTATTTGAAGGAGCAAGTCGTGTTACTTATTTTAATAGTGGCGATATGTATCGACCGTTTTCCGGGAGAACTGTGGGTAATGTGATTACAGATTTTGCTAATCCGGCAAATCGTTGGATTTCCCGTGAAATTTCGGGTAACCCTGCTACTGAGAATCCAAATGCTAAATATCCTCGTCTTTATTATGGAGGCAGTAACAATAATAGTCAGAACTCTTCTTTCTGGCTTCAAGATGGTAGTTACCTGCGTTTGAAAAATGTGCAAGTCTCTTATACACTGAAAGGTCAGATACTTAAAAAGTTTGGTCTTCAAAAAGCGGTAATTAGCTTGATTGGTGATAATCTGGCTCTTTGGTCCAATGAAAAAATACTGGATCCGTCACAAGGAAAACACCACGGGAATGAATATCCCATTCAACGTGTTTATACTTTGCAACTTAATCTTTCATTCTAACGGAAAATGTCAATCATGATAAAATTAGATAATACCAAAAGAAAAATCGGTTTTCTCGGTAGATTAACCGTGATTACCGTTATCCTTGGCTCAATATTTATGTTGGGTTCATGCGAAAAGTACCTGGATATTGAAAAATATGTTTATGATCAAACTACTCTTGATTCTATTTTCCTTTCTCGGGCGAGAACGGAACAATATATCAATGGAGCGGCAGATTTGCTTTATGATGAATCTATTCTCACCGGAAGTGAATGGGAATGGAATTGGTTAACTCCTGTCGGATTGGGTACGGATGAAGCGATTATTCCATTTGAGTTGCCAGGAAATGCAATACTTTATGATGAAGTAAAAGAAACGGATGTGAGATTTAATCCTTGGCCCCAATGTTATAAAGGAATACGTAAGGCCAATATTATTCTGGAGAATATTTCGAAAAATAAAGAACTCACGGAAATGGAAATGCGTGATTTCAGAGGAAGAGCTTATTTTTTGCGAGCTTATTTTTATTTCTATCTTGTCAGGCTATATGGACCGGTAGTAGTACTTCCTGATCGTCCTTTCGATACGGATGAAGATGTGGCATCAGCATCTTTTGAACGTTCCACTTATGACGAGTGTGTGGAAAAAATATGTGCTGATTTTGAAGAGGCTGCCAAACTATTGCCATCTGATAGAATAGATGCACTGCAATATTTGCCAACTAAAGGTGCTGCATTAGCATTCAAGGCACGTATGCAACTCTACGCAGCCAGTCCTCTTTTTAATGGGAATAACTATTATTCTGACTGGAAGGATACGCAGGGAAGAAACTTTATTTCTCAGACAGAAGATAAAACGAAGTGGGGAAAAGCAGCTGCGACTTTTAAAAGAGTTATTGATATGAATAAATATGCTATTCATACGGTGGGTATAATAAGGAATGAGAAAGGTACCGGAACATTATCTCTCCCTGAAACTGTCTCAAATGCTAACTTTCCTGAAGGAGCCGGGAATATAGATCCTTACAAGTCATACAAAACACTGTTTGATGGCACTTATCAACCTAGCATAGTTAAAGAGTATATTTATTATTCACGAAACGGTATGCAGAATAATGGAGATTATCGTCTTATTATGCCTGCCAAATTGGGTGGAAATACTTCATTCAGTGTAACTTTAGATATGATTGATGAATATCGTATGGCTGATGGAAGACCATTCAGTGAGGCGACTCAGAAAGAAAAATCGTGGGAAGCAGTAGGACAAGATAAAACATTTTCTTTGGATTATCTGCTTTCAGGAAACAGGGCTCACCGCGATGATGGTCGGGAACCGCGTTTCTATGCTAGTATTGGTTTCAACGCCTGTGTTTGGCCTACAACCTCCCATCGTGATGGTCTGTCAGCAGGTACGAGAAACTACATAGCTGATTACTATTATGGAGGTAGTGCATCTGATATGAATAATAATAATAACAGAAACAGAACTGGATACACTAACCGGAAGTATGTACATCAAGATGATTGTATCTTTTGGAATGGGGTGGTGAAAGCCAAAACTTATCCGTTATGCCGTTATGCTGAAGTGTTGTTGGGTTATGTGGAAGCTATGAATGAGATGGAGGGTTCTTATACAGATGAAGATGGGCAAGTAACTGTCAGCCGTGATGTTGACCAAATGGTAAGTTATTTCAATCAGATTCGTTATCGTGCCGGTCAGCCGGGAATTACTGCTGCTGATGCAGCAGATCTGACAACAATGAGAGAACTGATTAAGCATGAGAGATTGATTGAGTTTGCTTTCGAAGGACAACGCTTTTGGGACCTGCGTCGTTGGAAAGATGCTTATGATGCTTATAACAAGCCTATTAGAGGATTGGATGTAAGTGCCAGAGAGGCACAACGTGAACAATTCTATACAGAAAGAGTTTGGAATACTGAAAAGACCATGAAACGTATGTTCTCTAACAAAATGTACTTATGGCCTCTTGACAGGAATGTGTTGAGAAAGAATGGTAAGTTGGTGCAGAATCCGGGATGGTAATTGAAATACTAAAAGCTTAATAACTTAGAATAATATGAAGAAAATAGCATTTTTTTCGATGACCTTGCTTATCATGTGTATGGCGGGTTGCGACAATAAAATACCTATGGAAGAGGACTTATGGCCCGAAACGGTTTATCTCGTTGGGGCAAAAGACAAGATTATAGACCGAAACCTGAATATAGGTTATGAAAAAGACACTATATATACATCGGTTGCAATAAGTGGTTCACTGCCTACAAAGGAAAATGTGATTGTTACAATTGAAGAGTCTCCATCAAGTATTGATGAATATAACAGAAAAGAGCGTGGTTCGGATGATATTTTATATCGTACTTTAGCGGATGGAATTTATAGTTTTCCACAAGAAAACGTTAAAGTGAATAAAGGTGAAGTGTATGGCACTTATCCTATACATATTGATCCGTCTACCTTACATGTTGACTCACTCTATATGTTAGCACTTAAACTCAGTAAGACGTCTCATTTTGAACTGGCTAAAGAAGATACCGTAGTAATGATTCGTTTGAACCTGATGAATGATTATTCAGGTCTTTACTATATGGACGGTGTGATTAAGCCGGCAGATAATCCTAAAGACTCGATTATCTACAAGTCACCTCGTACCTTGCAAGCTGTGGTCGATGGTAACACAGTACGTATGTATCATCAGAAGAATGAATGGTCAAAAGGTTCAACTGATTATAGACCAGACTTTTGTTTTAATATCACTGTTAATCCGGATAATTCAGTAACTCTGAAGCCTTGGGATAAGTTCAAACTTATCAGTGGCGGTGGTAAATACTATCCGGAGATGGAAGTATATGATTTGTGGTATACTTTCGAAGAAGATGGGATACAGAAGAAGACCAGAGGATTTGTATACAAAGAGCGTAAGAATGATGATGAAGTACGTAAGATAAACGACTGGATGGAAGAAAATAGAAAATATGATTATTAAGAGACTGCATTTTAAGGTAAAATCAGATTGTATTTTTTATTACCATTAGTTTAAGAGGGTGGTGCTTCGTGAGAAGCACCATTTTCTGTAAAATCATAGAAATGATTTCATGAGAATATATATCTTACATCTATATTGAACTCTTTTGCATAAATAAATTGTATTTTATTAGATTATGTGTTTTTAATTGTGTAAATTTTCATATACCCTATAGTTTACTTATTATTTAATTTAAAAACTAATTATTATGAAACATTTATTTTATTGTTTATTTCTTATGCTATTATGTGTAGGATGTAAGGGAGAAGATGATCCGATCACAGAAGAAAAGCATGATTCTTTATCTGCAACGACGAGAATGGGAGGCAGTATTGATCTGACTTTATCTGGGAGTACTGTATTGATTTCTTGGACGAGGCCATTTGGCTATAATGTTGGTATTTCTGTAGAAGTATTTATTGAAGCGAATGGGATTAAGACTGTGGTAGGTACATATTCGAGTGATGAAGATAGTGGGAGTGGGAGTTTTAGTGTGAGTAGCGGTATTCCTAATCTTAATTATATTCCAAATTCTGTTTCTTTGAAGGCAAGAGTAAGGGATCTTCCTCGGTATGGACTTTCGAGGGAATCAGTAATAGTTTCAGTTCATAATACTAATTCTTCGGATCCTAATAATCCAGAAGCTATTGTTTGCAATCATCCATCTATTTCTGGAACCCAATCTTTAACTATAATGGTAGATAAAAATTTGGGCTATATAGATTTTTATAGGGGGAAGGATGGTACTGGATTATTTGCATTCAAATTTAGCATTGGAACTAGGATAGGATATGATCCTGTTACTCATGATCCTCTATTTAGTGGTGAGAAAAGTGTACAAATCGCACGTTTTTATCCCTGGGCTACTCCAGGTACTGATCCCCTCTTGCATTTTTATTTGTCCAATATGGAAAAATTTGTGGGAGATCCTAATGCTATTGCAAGTTTAGAGGTTCGCATATATGATATTTCATGTCAGAAGTTGGCTCCTGCCAACGATTTTCCTCAATGTACAAACTATTATAAATATGAATTTTCTAATGTACCTTTGGGATACATAAACCAATACCAATCTGTAACTATGAATGCAGTTAAAGAAACGAGGCCACGTAGCGGTTCATATTAAAGATTGATATAAATACTTGGAACTGATAGGAATTCAAAAAATGGAATAAATACTGTATGACAATAATGAATAATATCATTATTGGATAGGAATTAGTAATTTTTTCTTAAGAGGAGAGATGCTTTGTAAATAATTAATAAGTATTTCTTCCTCTTGAGAAAAACAAAAAGTGTTTATAATGTATGAAGTATAAACAATTAAAAGAAAAATAATGAAGGACATTACAAACAGCTCGGGTAAATTGATTGTTGCGTTATGTTGCCTGGTAACATCTTTAAATCTTTGGGCAGATTCGTATAGTAATAGCGTTTGTGTTCAACAAACAGTGCAGGATACCCTTGAAAACCTGTTCAGAGAGCAACTGTCACATTTCCCCCAGGAAAAGATTCACCTTCAGACAGATCGTGGCATCTACATGTCCGGTGAAACCCTTTGGTTCAGGGCGCACTTAGTAGATGCCCTTATGCTAAAGCAAGCTAATGCCAGCCGATATGTATATGTGGAGTTGGTGAATCCGTTGGGCAATCTGGTGGAGAGAGTGAAAATAAGACCGGACTCTTTGGGATGTTTTTACGGACATATTCCATTGGGTGAAGACCTGCCGGAAGGTAACTATTCTCTCAGGGGCTATACTTGGTTCATGCAGAATATAGGTGAAGAGTACTTTCCCCATAAACTGATTTATATATCCGATCCCGTATCCGAAGCGATATCTCCGGAAATCAATTATTCTGCTGAGAATAATGACATTCATGCGGAAATACATTTTCTCAGTAAACCGGACAACCGATCCGTCACTCCCACACAAGCTATTCTATTTCCTGATGGAGACAGGGACAAACAAGGAAAAGTCTTATCATTGGAAGGAGAAAATATCCATTACACTTTCAAAGAAAAAGAGATTCCCGCTTCGCGTACATTTTTATTGCAAACAGTGTATGACGGCAAAATCTCCAACCGCTATTTCAGAATCCCCGAATTGAGTAAAAACTTTGATGTAGCTTTCTTTCCCGAAGGAGGTCATGCAGCTCAGTCCACCACAATCAAAATGGCATTTAAGGCTATTGATGCAGATGGTTTGTCTACAGAGATAGAAGGTCAGGTACTTGACGAAGAAGGTCAGGTATGTGCCGATTTCAAGAGCCAGCATTTGGGTATGGGGAGTTTCCGGATGTATTATGTTCCCGGAAAAAAGTATCATGCCGTTTGTAGTGATGGAACAGGCTTTTCCCAGCGTTTTGATTTGCCCGAGCCTTCTCCGGATGCTATCTCCCTGAATACACTTTGGTCTAAAGATTATTTGCGGGTAAGTCTTTCCAAATCACCCGATACCCCATTGGGGACTTCGCTGACGCTGGTGGCACATTTGCGTGGCATCGTTCTGTATGCACAGCCTTGGGACAACAAACAAAGTTATGTTGACTTCGAAAAAAATTTCTTCCCGGCAGGTATCGTTCATTTTCTGCTGGTTGATGAAGGGAGAAACATTCTGAGCGAACGTTTAGTGTTTTCTCTGCAAAAAAGCGCGCTGGTGCAGACTGAAGTCCGGCTCGACCGCGAAAATTACTTGGCAAGAGAGAAGGTAGATATGGACATACAGATTAAAGATATAAACGGAAACCCCATGTCAGGCAACTTCGCGCTTGCAGTTGTTGACAGAACAGACGTGAAGCCGGATACCGTTTCCAACATTGTTTCCACCTTATTGCTCACTTCCGATCTTAAAGGACACATTGAGTCACCGTTGAGTTACCTGCAAGACAACCGCAGTTCTTCCTATGCCCTGGATTTGCTGATGATGACACAAGGCTGGCGGAAATACAACATTCCGGAGGTATTGAAAGGCAATGTAACCGGCACATTACCCTACAATTTGGAATTGGGCGACGAAGTTTCCGGTAAAGTAGAAGGCTTGTTTTCTGCATTGAAGGAGGGAAATATCTCTTTGCTTGCCCTTAAAGATTCGCTTATCGGGACAGAACTGGCGAAGCCTGACCGGAATGGGCGGTTTGTATTCGACAGGCTGGAATATCCCAGCGGTACTCAGTATATAGTTCAGGCTCTTAGCAAGAAAGGTTCTTCAAAAGTCTTTATTGAACTGGACCCCTATAAATCATTTCCTGCCCCTAAAATCGGATTTATTCCCCGCATTGAAAAACCACATATAGAAGAAAACTATATGGCAAAGATGGACCAAAAATATACTATAGAAAATGGAATGAGAGTCTATAATCTGGCGGAAGTGATAGTGACAGCCAGAAGAGAGAGAGCTGTAAAAACGGAATCTCCCTTTTATTCGGTAGGAACTTCGAAGGTGCTTACAGAAGAGGATGTAAAAAAAGGACATTTTATTTCTACATACGACCTTTTGCGACGTTTGCCGGGCATCACTGTCACAAATAATGAGGTGCGTTATCGATTTGCTCCGGTCATGGTGTTACTGGACAATGTTCCCGAAGAGAATTTCGATTTTGACCTGTTGGACGTGGATGATATCAAAGATGTTTTTTACTCTCCTGCCACTTCTGTCGGTCCTCTTTACGGGTCGGCTGCAGGAAATGGTGCCATAGTAGTCACTACGAAGAATGGGTTTGTGCAGAAAAATAAGATGAACAGTAACATACAGACTATTGCGAGTGTCGGTTACCAACAAACTGTAGAGTTTTACTCACCGGCGTATGACACCAAAGCGAAGAAAGAATCCATCACTCCTGACTTGCGTTCAACGATATACTGGAATCCGAACGTACAGGTTGATGAATCGGGAACTGCTCACGTCAGCTTCTATACGGCTGATTCTGCTGCCGATTATGGGGTTGTGATAGAAGGTGTTTGTACATCCGGCAATCTCATTTATTCAGGTGAAAAAGTAATATCGCGGCATAGTGATTCTTATTAATTTTTTGTTGAAGTAATTTAAATATATAGCTTATGAAAAACATTACAAATGTATTTTACGAATTTCTTATAGCTTTATGCTGTTTGATGTCTTCTTCCACGCTTTGGGCATGGGAAGATATGCCAATGCCCAGATTGCATGTCGAAGGCCGTTATTTGGTAGACCCGCATGGGAATAAGGTTAATTTACATGGGTTTGCACAAACCTATAGTCCGTGGTTCAATGAGATGGGACAGAAGTGGGACAATTATGACGTGGCAAAATGCTTGAAATACAATCAAGGACTGATTGACGACATTATGGATGCCGGTTGGAAAATGAATTTTCTTCGATTACACATGGACCCGTATTGGTCAAATTCTCCGGGAATTCATGTAGAAGGAGAGAATGACATTTCAGCATTCGATTTCAACCGGTTTAAAACCTATCTTGATAGGGTCTTTATTCCGATGGCGGAATATGCCGTCTCAAAAGGACTTTATGTGGTGATGCGTCCTCCCGGAGTCTGTCCGGAAAAGATAGCTGTAGGAGATGAGTATAATCAGTATCTCATTAAAGTGTGGACACATGTAGCCCAGCATCCGAAATTAAAGAATCATCCCAATATTATGTTTGAACTGGCCAACGAGCCGATTAATATACTTGGTCCTGATGGTACTTATGGAGCCGGTTCGCAGGGACACTTCGATAAACTGAAAGAGTATTTCCAGTCGGTGGTAGATGCGATGCGTGCACAGGGCTGTGATAATATTCTCTGGATACCCGGTTTGGGTTATCAGGGGTTGTATAAAGGATTTGCTGTTAATCCGATTGAGGGAGAAAATATTGGCTATGCTGTTCACCTTTACCCGGGCTGGATGGGAAGTGACGGGGAAAATGGAGACGGTGGTTCCAGTACAGGAGGATATGAACCTTTCCAGCAAGGATGGGATGATTCTGTAGCTCCGGTAGCGGCATTCGCACCTATCATGATAACAGAAATGGATTGGGCGCCGTCAAAATATAATGCTTCATGGGGGAAAGCCCATACCGGTACATTTGGCGGTCCGGGTTTTGGAGCGAATATGAAACATATTGTAGATAATTCGGGTAATGTGAGCTGGCTTATTTTTACGGGTGCCGATTTGCTGGCAAAGTTTAAAGATACTCCACCTGCCGAAGGAGAGGCATACACTTTCCTGACTGATCCGGAAGCTTGCCCGTGGCCCACTTACCACTGGTATCAGGAATATGCAAAGGAGAATTATCCGCGTCCCGATTTCACTTATCAGTCTCATAGTGATAATGGGGATGGAACATATACCAATCCCGTCATCTTCGGTGATTTCCCTGATCCTGATGTAATCCGTGTAGGTGATGTGTACTACATGGTATCCACTACTATGTTCATTTTTCCTGGAGCTACCATTCTGAAATCTTATGATTTGGTGAACTGGGAGTATTGCTGCAATCCGTTGGAGCGGATAGAGGCATCTGATGGTTATAATCTTGAAAATGGTCAGAATCGTTACAGTCGCGGACAGTGGGCAACAGCGCTTCAATATCATGACGGCAAGTTCTATCTCCTGTTTACTACACTGGATGAAGGTGGATACCTATTGACCACTACTGATATTGAAGGTGAATGGGAAAAGAAGAAGTTGAATGACGGTTTTTATGATTGCGGATTGCTTTTTGATAATGATAAAATATACGTAGTTTACGGTATCAATCAGCTTCGCATAGCCGAATTGGATGCAGATTTCAATAAAATTCCCGGTAGCGATAAGGATGTGGTTAAATGGTCTTTCCGCGAAGGGCTTGAAGGGAGCCGTTTGTATAAGATAGGTGAATATTATTACATCTACTCTACGTATGGAGGATGGCCTGCTTTTCAAACAGTTTTCCGTTCCAAAGACATCTACGGACCTTATGAGGAGAAGAAGCTGATAGACGATGACAACATTCATCAGGGAGCTTTGGTAGAAACGCAGACTGGAGAGTGGTGGACTATACTTTTCTACGATAAAGGTGCTTATGGACGGTTTCCTAACCTGCAACCCGTAAAATGGGTGGATGGTTGGCCTGAAATCGGTGAGAATGGAAAAGGAGTCACTACCTATCGTAAACCTGATGTTGGTAGGGAATACCCCATAAAGTCATTGCCTACAAATGATAATTTCAGGCATTATAAATTAGGACTGCAATGGGGATGGAATCATAATGCAGACAGATCAAAGTGGTCGTTGACTGAACATGCCGGCTATTTGCGATTGTATACGGCAAATGTTACTGACAGCCTGCATAAAGCCAAGAACACATTGACCCAAAGAATTCTGGGATATCCACAGGATTTGGAGCATTCCTATGGTACGGTCAGAATGGAGATAGGAAAAATGCAAGAAGGCGATGTGGCAGGATTGGCAGTATTTCAGGACCCTTATGCTTTTATCGGCATTAAAGTCATAGATGGACAGAAGCGGTTGGTTTATACCACTGCCCCTGTAGTTTCGTCGGCTGCAAAGTCGGAACAGATAGGAGAGGTAGTCACTGAACCGGTAATCTATCTGCGAGCTATTGCCAATTACAGCACGAGTAAGGCAAGCTTCTATTATAGCCTGGACAACAAGACCTATACAAAATTTGGGGATGACCTGAACATGAAGTATGATCTGACGGTATTCACAGGCAATAAGTTCGCTATCTTTAATTATGCAACTGTCCAGACGGGTGGCTATGTAGATGTAGACTGGTTCTCTACCGAACCGGAGTTTGATGAAGAGTTCTATTTTGACGATTCTTTTGAGGGTTATAGTGAAGAATCACTAACCTTAACCGAATTGACCATCGATGGAGATGAAGAGCTAACTTTGCTTACCGGAAGTTCTTCTACAATTACAGTGAAAGGAATATATGCCGATGGCCATACGGAAGATATCACTATGGCGGCCGATTATGAAAATCAAAATCCGGATGTCGTGCGTGTAACTAATGGGCGTATAATGGCTTTGCAGGATGGAGAAAGTGATATAGTTATCAGCTACAAAGGTCCATTGGGCGACCGTCAGTCTTTGACGATTCATGTCACTTCTTCCACTTTTCCATTAACTGCAGAATTGTTTAATCCCAATATTTATGCGACCGGTTCTTTTGATGAGAATACGCATACATTAGTGACCGGACAGTATGGTTTCGGCGGCTGGTGGTACGACAACGGCATTGATTTGTCGGAATATAAATACGTTGTGGCAAAAATGGGCAATGATAACTCGGACAACGGTGCTTCATTCCGTTTGTTTGATGAGAATAACTATTGGTCGGGAGCTGCCGAATATGAAATCAAGAGCAGCAAGCAAGTGGTTGTCGATTTGAATAATATGTATAAGGGTAATCCCAAAGTGAAACTTGATCCGAGCCATATTTATATTGTAGGTTTTTGGGCGTTAGGAGGAAAGCCCATTGTCATAGAGAAAGTCTATCTGACTAATTCCGATGATTACGAAGATCCCACCGGTATCGAAGATGTGACCGTGGATAAAGATCCACTGGTAGATGTCTATACCATTACGGGAATCAAGCTCCGCACTCAGGTGCGTAGAAGTGAGGTGATCCGGGAACTGCCTGCAGGAATTTATATTGTGGGAAGAGAGAAGATTGCCATACTGAAGTAATCAGATGATAAAATCTGATTAGTTTACATAACTGGGCAATCAATTTCTTTGAAAACGTATTTATAAGGATGATATAATCCAGCCTACAGGTATTTGTAGCCTTGTTTTGAAAGGGCTACACCTTTTTGCCCGGATGGCTACACCCTTTTAGTCTCATGGCTACACCTTTTCATATAAAGGGTGTAGCCCTTTCAAAAGGATACTTTACTCTTAAATATTAGTTTTTGAAAAATATTTATTCAAAATAAAAGTTCTTCTTTTTTATTGCTTATATTTGTCAGAGTGATTAATCTTTGAGTCTTAGTAGAAATTAATTATATACAACTATACCATGAGAAAACTTATTTTCCTTCTCCTGCTTTGCATTACTGGTATGCTTCAGGCACAAAATGTGATCGACAATCCTAAGTTTAAATTCCGTTCGGGCAGTATCTATAATATTACTCGTATTGAACGTACTCCGGATGCAACGAGGTTGCATATCCATGTTATTTTCCGTCCACATTGGTGGGTAAAAACAGGCAAAGATACTCATTTGGAAGATGCGATTACTGGTAAGAAGTATTATATAACCGGTAGTGAAAACTTTGAATTAGAAAAAGAGGTGTATACACCAGATTCCGGTACGTTGGATTTTGTGCTTATCTTTCCTCCACTTCCTAAGGAGACAAAAGAAATCCACTTGCTTGAGTCTGATCATGACGAACTCAATACGTACTATATATCTTTGGAGAAGAAAGATGCCAAAGCCTCACTTTTCGATAAAGTTTCCGGCAACTGGATGGGAATGGATGACTATTATGAATGGGCTTTCGGCATATACGATTCTCTTGCTGTCATGGACAACCGTTTCTATCAGTACGAAGCAATCCGCCAGAAAGGCAAAAGCATGCTGTTCACTTTGAAAGATGACCGGGGCGATAAAGTGGAACTGGAACTTACCCCGCAAAAGAATGGTCTGTGCCGGATAAAGAAAGATAAAGAACCCGCCCGGCTTTATTCGCGGGATGCGGGAAGCATGAAGGCGATGCAGGTTGAAGAGAATGAGAGTCCGGTATTCCGTCGTGATAGTGTTTGCCTGCAAGGATACATTGCCGGTTATGATCAGAAATTAGGTTTTACCAACGGTTTGATTTATGTTTCCAATGACCTGACGCGGGAAGACTATCCGATGGTAGTGACTCTGCAACCCAATGGAAGGTTTGAGTGTAAATTTGAGGTCAACTACCCTATGGTAAGTTCGGTAGTGTTCAATAATAACTGGTTACCCTTTTATATAGAGCCGGGACAGACTGTAACCATGTATGTGGATTGGGAAGCGATCATGGCGCGTAGCCGTGCCCGTGATTATGATTATCCTTATCACAATCTCCATTATATGGGGTCTACTGCATATATAGGAAGGGCGCTGAAATATGCGAATGATTTATTCGTGTTCCGTTATGAGGATTTCTCGAAGATGCAGAAAGAGCTGACTCCTACGCAATTTACAGAGCGTTGCGAACCCATGTTTCGTCGTTGGTCAGAACAGGCTGACTCGCTTGTAGCTGTCAACGGATATGTGGGAAAGGCGGCACGCCTGGTGAAAAATGCGGCAATGATTTTCCAAGGTTATAAGATGCTGGACTTTGTAATGGATAGAGATTATCTGGCACGAGAGAATAAAGATAACGAGGTTCTGAAGGTTAAGGAAGATTCAACTTATTACCACTTCTTACGACAGATGCCGCTTAATGATAGTCTTATCGTAGCGGATAGGCATTTTAGTACGTTTATCAACCGCCTTGAGTATATGAATTTTGCAAGGGCTATGGGTGATACAACGACTGTTGAAATGGGAAAGATTGCCTATAAATATCCTGAAAAATCTGTTCTTACTTATTTGAAGAAGAATGGTGTAGTATTGACTCCCGAGCAGGAAAAAATGCGAAAAGATAGCGAAGAAAGAGCAGGTAAGACTGTGACAAGAGAGATGAGCGAACTCGTTGAGGAGGCGAAGATATGGAAAGAACTTACGGAGAAATACAAAGATTTATTCGAAGCTTATCGGAAAGAAAACGAGTCAAAGAATTGTGTTTCTGTATCTATTGATGAAAATCAGAGAGCAGAAGATGAAAAAAGAATGAAAATAAATGATTTCTTTAAATATCAAAAAGAAAAATCAGGACGATTGGATACCATAGTCGGATATATTCCGTTGGTTTCGCAGATCATTGCTTTGCGAAGTCTTCCTTTTGATTTAAAACAATTGGATAGAGAAGGTGCCCGTAGCCTGTTGGAGAAAGAAAAACAGTTAATCGGCCATCCGTTCATGTTTGCCGAGGCGGAGCGTTTGTATGCCAAAGTGTTTCCGCAACAAAACGATAGTACTTACACTCTGCCTGAAGGGCCCGCTACGGACATCTTCCGTAATATCATTAAAGCCCATGCGGGTAAAGCTCTATTTGTAGATTTTTGGGCAACGTTCTGTGGTCCCTGTCGTGGAGGTATTGAACATACTGCCGGTTTGCGCCAACAGTATAAAGATCATCCGGAATTCCAGTTCATATACATCACCAGTGATCGTGAAAGTCCCGAAAAGACTTATAATGAGTATGTGGAAAAGAATTTGAAAGGTGAGGCTTGTTATCGTATTCCTCAGGCAGATTACAACTATCTTCGCCAATTGTTCCGCTTCAACGGTATCCCTCATTATGAGTGGATAGAAAAAGATGGTACTGTATTGCGAAATTCTCCGGGAACTTATAATCTGGAGAAATATCTGAAGCAACGTTTTGGAAGTAAAAAATGACTCATATTATGAAGCAAATAAATAGCTGTCTGTTGTTTGTGCTGTTTTCCTCCTTCAGCTTGTTGGCGAAAGCGCAGTTTGATGTGGAAAAGTATGATAAGGAGTGCTTTTTGGTGGGAACTCTGGATGAATATATGGGATATGATCGCACCTTCGAAGTTAAAGGTGAGGATGCCTTTTATCAAAGAGTTGAAAAATATCGGCTGAATGAGTTGTCTACAGTACTATTTCTGTCTTCTCTTTTTGATTCTGATTATCAGGATATATCTATTGTAAAAACCGAGAATATTGTTCCGGAGATAGCGATATATTCACCGGGATTGTCTGCCAAGGTGGATAAGTATTATAATTATGAGCCAAAAGTGGCTTGTACAGCGCAGGGCAACAGGGTTTATTCTGGAAAAGTAAGCGGAGAGAAAATAGAAACGGAGAAACAGAAATTGTCCTTTTTGCTTGGGGCTTATTTATGCTATGGGAAGGCTTGTGATAATGAAATCGGGAAGTACCGTTTTTTTATGACCAATGCCCAAAACAAGTCGAAGTTGATAGCAGACTTACTATTAAAATTAGGGTGTAGACATATAGAATATCTGGTGAGACCCGATTATATTCCTAATGGGCATTATGTGACGTTCACCCCTTCTGCCAAAATGCAGACTGTGATTAATGAGGCGGAGCGTTTGAGGGAATATATATCAAAGATCGATACGGGAAATGTGGAGTTCACTGCCGATGGCAAGAAGTTTATCCTGAAAGAGTTTCCCAAATTGGATGATGAAGAGTTAAATAAAAGGATGTGGAAAATGCTTGGCAAATAGTCAGCTTACGTATCATATTAATGTCGGGAATGCTATTCATCACTTGATAGTAGCATTTCCCGTTCTTTCATTTCTTATTCATGTGCCATCCGGGCTTTATTCCTATATATGTGGTTTGTAATTCTCCTGATTCTTCCGGCTTGCATTTGATGCAGCAAAAGTCAAAGACTTCGATATTGACAAAGCAGAACCATTTATCCGCCACATAAAAACATAGAACATCCCGACTGTATTTATCAGGAATATTCGAGAACGGCATTTTCTCATGAACTCCTTTTAATGACAGACAGTATTCTCTAAATTCTTCAATGTTCATTTCTGATAGATTTTTAAACAGTATACGAAGGCAAATATAACACTTTTAGGGTAAATTTTGATTAAATACCTAATATCATTGCTGTCCCATTAAAATCTAAAATAAACTTTTAACACTCAAAAATACCCATTTGAGGGAAATGAACAAATAAATATGATCCTATTTTAATGAAAATCAATAACTTGATGTTATCCGAGGAATTCTATTTAGGGGTCAAAGTTGGGTTAAAAAGAAATGTTGAAATATTGTTTCTCCACTTCCATAAGGGTATGGAAGATTCAATACAAAAGCAAAAAATACAAAAAAAACTAATATTATGATTACTATCCCCAAACTTATAAACTTGGGAGGATTTGTACCAATTATATTACGAACCTTCTCAGATCTTATTTCGATATGGCTCTGGTTTGAAGTTTTGTTACTCATATTAATTTCCTAATTCAAGTTGATTCTTAATAAGATTATAGTATAAACCTCTCTTCTCGATTAAAGATGTATGATTGCCACATTCTGCAATACGACCATAGTCCAATACTATTATCTGGTCTGCATTCTTAATTGTGCTAAGTCTATGGGCGATAACGACAACAGTTTTTCCCTTATAGAAGTTGTTCAGATTATCCACGATCTCCCGTTCATTCTTTGCGTCAAGGGAATTGGTCGCCTCATCTAGGAATATAAAATCTGGATTTTTATATACAGCTCTGGCTATCAGAATTCGCTGTCTCTGGCCAAGACTTAGCCCTATACCATCACGTCCGATCTTTGTATTATACTTCAAAGGCAGAGACATAATGTAATTATGGATACATGATATTCTTGCCGCCCTTTCCAAACGTTCCTCATCCATTGCGTCATCACTGATAGCGATATTCCTGGCTATGGATTCCGAGAAGATAACACCCTCTTGCATCACGACTCCACAATGCTTACGCCACCATTTCAGATTATAATCATTAATATTATGGTCGCCAATTCTGATGGATCCGTTCATGACCGGATAATAACCCAGCATCAGTTTTACCAATGTTGATTTACCACTTCCACTAGCACCGACTATTGCTGTTATCTTACCTTCTGGAATCGTAAATGAAATGTCACTGAGCGTATTGTTCTGACCATGTGGATCATATTTGAAGTCAATATGATTGATATTGATTACCTTCGTTCCATCGAAGCTATTCTCTGTCTGGATTCCACTTTCCTCATTTTTAGCCTGATGAATTTCATTTATTCGCTCCAGTGATATTTTAACATCCTGGAGATAATAGACAAAAGCCATAAGATTCTCTACAGGGGAGTTCAGTTGGCCTACGATATACTGTATAGCAAGCATCGTACCAATGGTGATCTGACCATCAATAACAGCTGTTGCAGCCAATACCGTAATAAAGATATTCTTTACCTCATTAATAAATACGCTTCCAGCTTCTTGCGTTTGTTGCAACTTGAGAGATTTCATCTGCACATTGAAGAGATCAGCCTGTGTGTCTTCCCATTCCCATCGGCGACGTTTTTCACAGTCCTGTAGCTTGATTTCCTGCATCGAAGTAATAAACTGATACGTCTTATTCTTGTTTATGGCCTGTTGTTCAAATAATTCATAATCAATCAGTTTCCTTTTTTTTAGAAAATAAGCTATCCAGAGTCCATAGATGACACTACCCAATAGGAATACTCCAAAAATAATTTTATTGTAAACAAGGAGTACACTTCCAAATACAACAAAACTAAAGAAAGTAAACATCACGCCCAATAGCTGGTTTGTCAGGAACAGCTGAACTCGGGAATGGTCGTTCATTCTCTGAAGCAAGTCTCCCATAAGCTTTGTATCAAAGAAAGACATCGGGAGTTTCAGCAGCTTTATAAAGAAATCACTTACCAGTGATATATTTATTCTCATGGATATGTGTAACAGCAACCAGCGACGAATAAAATCGGTTGAGGTCTTTCCTATTACGATGGCCAGCTCGCCTAACAAGATAATCCAAATGAGATTTACATCCTTATGCTCAATTCCAAGATCAACTATGCCTTGTGTAAGGAAGGGCATGACTAATTGTAGAAAACAGACGAAAAGAAGACTGAAGAATATCTGCATGAAATACTTGCGATATTCCAAGATGTAACTTGCGAGGAATTTGAAAGAACGCTTTTCCTCTACACCATTCTCATTTTTCTTATAGAAATCAGCAGTAGGCTCAAAGAACATGGCTATTCCCTTGTTCTCGCCATCCGCCCTGGTACTTACCCAGTGACGCTCAAACTCGTCACGGTCATATTTGATAAGACCTTTTCCGGGATCTGCCACATAGAATTTCCTTCCGCCCTTGACTTTATATAATACAACGAAGTGTTTTTGATTCCAATGAAGGATACAAGGTCTGTTACTATGAGACAGTTTATTTACTGATATACAAGAAGCCCAACTATCCAATCCGATAACCTCTGCTCCATCATATATGCTTTTTAATGAAACTCCACTCGCTATGGCATGGCAATAGTTTGATGTTTCTGACAACGATATATTCTTACCATACTGGTGGGAAATCATTGTCAGACAGGCTATACCACACTGCATAGAGTCTCTTTGTCGAACGACTTTCATCTTACCTCAGTTAAATATTGGTAATATAAATCTGATAATCCCTGCAAATAACCATTCTTGTTTATTTCCTTCCTCACATATCTATCAGTTAATGACTGTATGGCGGGTTTATAATTCTCCTTATGGTGGTTAAGCAAAGAAGAAACAATATAATCATAATACTTCTTTCTTGTCTGAAGCATATAATATTTTACCTGTTTGCCCTTTGCACACGTCAGCTGCTTATCCGAAAGTCTGTAATGAACCAACTTCTTGGGGATATTTCCAAATGACATTCCCTGTAGAGCTGAAGATACGAGAAGGTCGTAGTCCTCACATAAGGGACATTGCGGATTATAAAGCTGTTCCTTCATATGATGAGTAATCAAAGATGATGTTCTAAACATCATAACCGGATGGAAAATCTGAACGGCCCATAGTAGGTCAGAAACGATGCGCAAGTTCTCTGTCGGTGCCGTATAATCAATATTTAGACGGCCGAAGGATTCCATAAATGCTCCACTGATATCGACATCACTATGCTCCTCCATATAGCGGATCTGTTCTGTGAACCGTGACTTATACATCATATCGTCAGCATCAATATGAGCAATATATTTTCCTGACGCCTTGGAAATTCCAAGATTCAGTGATTTGATATAATTCTGACGGTTTCTGTATAGCTTTATTCTATTATCATGATATGACTCTGCAATCTCGCATGATCTGTCGGTCGAACCGTCATCAACAATAATAAACTCGAAGTTCTCATGATCTTGATTCAAGACCGTTTCTATACACTGATCCAGGTATGATTCCTCATTGTGCATTGTGAGCACAGCCGACATAAAAATATCCTTATAGTTATCTTTTATATACATAGCTCCTTGAGTATTAAATTAGAATCGTTTCTTGACCGCAATATTTTAATGATATAATCTATGCTCACACTGATATTCTGGCATACAGAAGGAAGATAATAATAATCTCCGCACAGACCGTCAACATCTCGGTCGAAGTTGAGTCCGACCAACTCTCCATGTTCATTTAGCACGGGGCTGCCGGAGTTTCCGCCAGTCGTATGACAATCGGTTGTGAAATTCAGAATGACCTGTTTGTCTCTGGACTTATCACACACCATCTTGTATCCATAGGATGTCCAGGCTTTACAAATGTCCTGATTTAAATTCGTGCTCCAGCACTGTGTGCCCGTCTTGCCGTAGGATACTCTCAGGGTCCCATTTGTTCCAGACCAATTGATGAAACCACAATCATGAAGCATTATGAGTATTTTCTCCCTCACTTCATTTAACTGTCCGGCATAAGTAACTAAGTTTGTTCCGATATCAGACTTATAGATGGAATCAGTATATACGAGATACTTCATAGCGGGATCGCTTTGAACAGACAGATTGCCTGACAGAATAGACAGAACAGAATCCTTTTCAATCAATGAGGAACATCTATATAAACAATCTACATAATCATCCACTCCAATCTTTTCATCCTTTATTTCCATGGGAATGAATATGCTGTTTTTCTGATAAAGATAGTTCAACAATCCCTTAACAACAGACTTCTCCATCACCACGTTTGACGATCTGAAAATCCGGTCGACTAACTGGCTTAGGATGTTACCAGAAAAACGGTCTTTGTTTTTTACTAAACCTGCAGAATTTATAAACGGTATAGACTGAACGCAATCACGATAGTCGTCATCAAATTCCACAAGCGGATTAATAAGTCTGACTAGCGAGTCAGCCTTGTTTTTCAGATTACAAAACTTCCAATACTTCTCTATATCATTTTGGTGCAGCAGCAGACCACAGGAATCCTCCCGGGCTATCAACTTTTCAGGAATCATGTAACGTAAAAAGCTGGAAACTCGACCAAGCGTCTTCAGCCTTTCATTATTCAACGAAGACAAATCCCCCTCCCAAGATAACCTGTCTTCTGCGGACAGATGCTGAATATTCCTGTTGATTATACCCATTCTTAAACCAAAGACTTCTGCCCGTCTGATCATGCTGAGGAGAAAACTTTCTTTGGCATCTGCAGATATCCAGTCATAAGAAGCACCGCGCGGATAGCCCAGGACATAAACCTGCTCATCCGGGCCTATTCCGTCCTCTTTTATCTTCAAATAATATTTGGGTGAGAATGGCAGTGCTTCACCATCTTCTCCTTCTTTATAGGCACGCAATATCGCGAAATCAGCACTCATGCGCGGCCAATGCCAATTTGCATCATCACCGCCATAAGAAGCCATCGGCTGGGGTGGACAATACACAAGGCGTACATCCTTGATTATTGCGTATTCATGCAGGAAGTGGTTTGCCCCAAAGAACTCGCGTTTAACCTCCTGCTTATTCCCCTTTTCAATAGATTTGTATTTTAAACAGATATCTTTTACTAAATTACTCCAATTTTGACCTCTTGACAATCCTTGAACAACTTCTGCGGATACATCAACAGTCCTTACCAGTATCTTAAGATAAAGTCCCTTGATCTTCAGCTCGGGATTGGCAGAAGTCGAGCAGAAACCGTTAGCTAAAACATTTTCGGCCCCGCCATATTTCGCAATAAGAGACTTGACTACATGCATATTTGTCAATACAAGTCCTATCTTTGAGATAAAACTGCCAGATCCGCCTTCTCCAACGGCTACTACTGCATCCTTTAATGAAGGTTCACTTTCTGAATAAAAGCTAATCGGTAGATCTGAGGCAGTATGATGGAAATTATGAATTGCCCACATTCCCTCATCTGCTTTTGCCTGCAGTCCTACAAAAAATACCCAAAAGATTAATATTTGTTTCATTACGCATTATAAGATATGTTGTTGTTCATCTTAGGAGCAAACTTGCATCTTGGATCTGGGAAATCCCATTTGTCTGCACCATAGGCCTTGATCACATCTGTCCAGCATCTGTTTCTGTTAATTCTGAAACAATCATCAAATAGCTTGCATGAACTGCATGGACTCTGCTTATTGATACATTCCTGTTTTATATTCAATAATCTATTTGCCTTTTCTGAATTCCAAACCTCTGAGATACTCTCATTCGTCAGGTCTCCGATGATAAAATTAGGATTCCAGTATAACTGCTCACATATAGTGCACTTGCCATCGGGTAAGATGAACAGATGATCATTCAGGGCAGAGCATTTTGAACCTTTGAATGTGGAACTTCCTCCTTCTGCCGAATAATACGCCTTGTCAATTTCAGTACGTGGGAACGTAACCGTAAATTTTGTTTCATTCTTAATGTTGTTCTCCACATATTCAAATATGCCTTCCAGCTGGGAGATGGTAGCTTTAATCGAGTTAAAGTTGTCCATGGACTTCTGATTTGAGAACATTGCTGTTCTTATCTCCCAGGTCTTGACATGCTTCTTGTCCTTAAAAAGATCATACAGTGCATCTATATTTTCTTTTGTACATGTTGACTTGGTAAGCACAGTCTCCACTCTGTAAGTTATTCCTGCTTCTTCCAACAAACTGACCCCTTGTTTTACCTTGGATATATAACATTGATTGACAAGTAAGGTGTCGATGGCAATACTGGGATCCAGAGTGTCTATTGACAACTGGAGGATTCCTTTATAACCACTCTCTTTCAGTCCCTTAACGATTCTTGGGGTAATGGGGACCTTTGTCGAGATCGTGTCAGGGCCGAACCCGTTGTCTGTCAACTTCTTAAGTATAAGTTCCCAGTCTGGGTGCAAGAACACTTCGCCGCCAATCAGAAATATGTTATAGACGCCAATATGTTTGGCTTCCCTGATGATTTCGAAAATTCTCTCTGTTGAAAGATGGTTCTTCACTTTCGTGCAAGTATCAGCATAGCAATAGCAACATTTGGTCACACAGGTGTTCGTAAGCATGAAAGTCATTAGGTAAGGTATCTGGAGCCTTTTGGTTGACAAATCAACATCTTTGGCAAGGGATTTGGGAATACTGAATTCCTCAATTTCACTCTTGTCCAATATATACTCTGATGGGACCAAAACATTTTTGGGAATTCTCACTTTAGAATCGTTAATTGCTATTCTAAACTTTTCTCCGCTTAACCAGGGAGCAAGAATCTTTTTGGCATCTTCCTGTGTAACACTCAGATCTGAGGCAATCATATTGGCGGCCTGCTCTACAGGGCAACCTGCAGAGAACAGCGACAATAATCTTGCATGATAAGGGTGAATTAAAGTTTTTGTGGTATCCGAATCATACTTCTTCATGAATCTGGAATAAAGCAGATATCTGTTACCGTCTTTACGAATGGTATAATCTGGATTGAAATAATATTTTTTTT
>PPYE01384606.1_pt1 | contig 57127 bp, 52 predicted proteins | sample 1559881 | NCBI WGS metagenome assembly PPYE01 (sample SAMN08240022, study PRJNA423297) | Human gut metagenome, whole genome shotgun sequencing project.
ATAGTTCCTCTCAAAAATCTTTTGACAAGATATTAGTATACGCTATCCCATTGATTTTTTCAACTTTTTTTTGTATAATAATGTATTAAAGGCAACTATTCAGGTCCGATGTGCAAAAAACAGTGGATTGTCATGCTTGCATGTAAAAGACATTGTTTTTTGCACATCAAGCCTAATAGTTAATGGTGAACAAAAAAACGGAGGAAAATAATCATGTTACGAATTCGTAAATATATTGAAAGTGGAAGGATGTCGCTGATCTACCGGTTTTTACTATTGATATGGGATGCGATATGTATTAACCTGTGTTCTTACGCGGCACTCTTTATCCGTTATGAGTTAAAATGGGATAAATTCATCAAAAGCGGAATGTCGATTGATTATCCGCATGGTTATATTACGACACTGCAGGAAATGATGGTGATCAATACCCTGCTGACATTAATTGTATTTGCGCTGTTCCGTCTGTATAACAGTTTGTGGCGGTATGCAAGTCTGAGCGAAGTGATCAATATTGCGTTGGCTTGCGGAATTTCGACGGTCATTCATTTTTTGACGGTGTTTGGAACTTACCGCAGACTGCCACGATCGTATTTTTTTATTTATTTTATGCTCTTATTTTTTATGACTTTGACGGTGCGTTTTTCGTATCGTATCATCCGATTCCTTTACAATGAAAATGTGCATGGTGTCGGTATGCGGAATACGATGGTCATCGGTGGTGGAGAAGCCGGAAATATGGTGATCAACGAGCTTAAAATGAGTAAAAAACTGGACAGCAATATTTGCTGTGTGATTGACGACAATAAGTCCAAACAAAACACATTTATTAATGGAATTAAGGTGATTGGCGGAAGAGATAAAATTCTTGACGCCGCCAGTCATTATGAGATCAATGAGATTATTGTGGCGATGCCGAGTGCGTCGAAAAAAGAAGTGAAGGAGATCCTTGAAATCTGTCAGCAGACGGGGGCAGATCTGAAAATTCTTCCGGGAGTATATCAGTTTGTAAATGGAGAAGCTGCGGTCGAAAAACTTCGTCCGGTTCAGATTGAAGACCTTTTGGGACGTGAGCCGGTAAAGACGGATCTGGATTCGATTACCGGATATGTGAAAGATAAAGTCGTTCTTGTCACCGGAGGAGGCGGTTCCATCGGTAGTGAGCTGTGCCGCCAGATTGCGGCCAATCAGCCCAAGATGCTTATCATATTTGATATCTATGAAAATAATGCGTACGATATTCAGCAGGAATTGAGACGACATTATCCGTATCTGCATCTGGAAGTGCTGATCGGATCGGTGCGTAATACCAGCCGTGTTGACCGGGTATTTGCCACATATCATCCGGACATTGTGTATCATGCGGCGGCGCATAAACATGTACCATTGATGGAGGACAGTCCGAATGAGGCTATTAAAAATAATGTGTTTGGTACGTACAAAGTGGCATTGGCTGCGGATAAATACGGTACGAGCAAGTTTGTGTTGATCTCGACCGATAAGGCTGTAAATCCTACCAATATCATGGGAGCCTCCAAAAGAATCTGTGAGATGATCGTACAGGGTCTCAGCCGTCAGTCCTCGACAGAATTTGTGGCAGTACGGTTTGGAAATGTGCTGGGAAGCAACGGAAGTGTAATTCCGTTATTTAAAAAACAGATTGAAGAGGGAGGTCCGGTAACAGTCACCGATAAAAGAATTATTCGCTATTTTATGACCATTCCGGAGGCAGTATCGCTGGTCCTTCAGGCAGGTGCGTTTGCCAAAGGAGGAGAGATTTTTGTCCTGGATATGGGAGAGCCGGTAAAAATCGATGATCTTGCCAGAAATTTGATCAAATTGTCCGGGTATGTGCCGGATGAGGACATTAAGATCGTGTATTCCGGACTTCGACCGGGAGAAAAACTGTATGAAGAGATTCTGATGGATGAAGAAGGTCTGACGCAGACAGAAAATGAATTGATTCATATCGGAAAACCCCTTCAATTTGACGAAAACGAATTTTTTGATCGTCTTCAGATCTTATATGAAGAGGCATACAGTGAAGTGCCGAATATGAAAGAAATCATTGCGGATATGGTACCGACTTATCAGTACCGCAGAAACAATGAAAAGAAAGACAAGAAAGTGATCGATAAAAAACTTTCGAGTTTTTATGAATACAGCCGTAAAACCGAGGGAAAGAAGAGGGACGGAAATGATTAAAAAATGTTTACTTGGTATGATGCGTCTTTTGCCGCTGCGAAAAGCATTTGTGTTGGAAAGTCATCCGGATCTTTCGGACAATACGTATGCACTGTATGAAGAATTGCTGCGCCGTGGATATCACAAAAAATACAAATTGTACTGGATGAAGACATTTCCGGGAAAGCCGGACTGGAATCTGCCGGAAGGAGTTTCTTATTTTGAAAACCAGCCTTCGGGATTTTGTGAGACGATCCGGCGTGCATATGTATTAAATACAAGCCGTTATATTATGGACTGTAATTCCTTTGTCAAAAAGAGAAGAAAAGGGCAGGTCAGATTTCATCTGGGACATGGGATGCCGATCAAGATCGATCTGGAATACAGCAGAAAATTTGGAGAATGCGACCGTTATATGGTGCAGTCTCCATTTTGGTATGATATTTTTGAAACACAGATTCAAGTGCCGGAAGAAGTTTTATGCCCTCTTGGATATCCCCGTAATGACGTTCTCGTCCATTCGAAAGAAATTCCAAAATGGAACAAAGAAAAGGAAAAATATAGGAAAACGATTTTGTGGATGCCGACCTATCGGCAGCACCGGGCGCATGAGGAGAAGGCATTGGAAAATACCTATCCGTACGGAATGCCGTGCGTCGAAACAAAAGAGCAGTTACAGCGGTTGGAAGAACAGCTGGCAGAACATAATATATTATTATTATTCCGTCCGCATCCGGTGCAGGACCTCAGCGTATTTCATAAAGAGGAACTTCCCCATATCCGGATTGCTGATGATGTTTTTTTGGCATCGATGGAGTGCACGTTGTATGAACTTTTAGCACAGACGGATGCGCTCATCACGGATTATTCCTCTGTTTATTTTGACTATCTTCTGACGGACCGTCCAATCGCTCTTACCATTGCCGACAGGGAAGAATATTTTACCCGTTTTACGCTGGCATTTCCGGACTACAAGGAAGCAGTCAAAGGATTTTATATCGAAACATTTTCACAACTTTCTTCTTTTTTAGCAGAAATTGCAGAAGGTGTTGACAGCGCGCGGGAAGAGAGAATGTCGGCAAAAGAAAAATATCATACGAAAGATGCCGGAAATTCGGCGAAAGCAATTGTAGATCTGTTAGAAAAGGAGTATCGTCTAAAATAATTGTTGAGAATCATGTTGACAAATAAATAGAATATGCTATACTCTTAAATTGTTAAAACTTAACACGGTTAAATAATTACCGGAATATCTTGCAAGGAGGATTGCGATGTTATCAAAATTTAGTGTACGAAAACCTTATACAGTTCTCGTGGCAGTGGTGTTAGTAATTGTGCTTGGCATCCTGTCATTCAGCAACATGAGTACGGATCTTATGCCGGACATGGAATTTCCCTATGCCATCGTTATGACGACATATCCGGGAGCAAGCCCGGAAGAAATTGAGACGGCAGTGACAAAGCCGGTGGAACAGGCTATGGCAAGTATTACCAATATGAAACAGGTATCTTCTGTTTCGAATAGTAATATGTCGGTTGTTATCCTGGAATTTAATGAAAATACAGATATGAATTCCGCGACGATCGATATGCGTGAGAGCCTGGATACCGTTTCCGCACAGTGGGATGACAGCATCGGAAATCCGACGATCATGAAGATCAATCCGGACATGATGCCAATTATGGTGGCAGCACTTGACTACGATAATATGGATAGTGTCGGTGTTACGGAAAAGGCTGAAAATGATATTATACCGGAACTGGAAAGTGTAGAAGGTGTGGCATCTGTCAATGCTTCCGGTGAAGTAGACAAAAAGATCGAAGTGATCGTTCAAGAAGACAAGATCAAAGAAATGAATCAGAAGGTTCAGGATGCGATTGATGGAAAACTGCAGGATGCTTCGGATAAGATAGAGAAAAATAAAAATAAGATCCGGGATGGAAAAGATACATTATCTGACAAACAGGATCAGGCAGCAGATAAGCTGGCAAAAGGAGAGGCAAAATTAAATCAGTCCTCAGAAAAGATGAAAAAAACGTTAGAGACGATCAATACCAATCTGAAGACCATCGAATCGAAAGAAAAAGAACTGAAAAAAGCAGAAAAGCAGGTAAAGACCGGTCAGGCGCAGATCAGTACGCAGAAAACAAGCCTTCAGGCGACGATCAAGATGCTGACTGCGACAAAAACTTCTCTTACCCAGCTGCAGGCAAGTCTTTCCGCTTTGACAGAGCAGAAACAGGCTTTGGAAACCCAGATTGCAGCAGTAGGGGAAACAGCGGAATTGAAGAGCCAGCTGGAGGCAGTCAATACGCAGCTTACCGTAATACAGCAGAAACTGACAGAGCAGGGAATGACGCAGGAGGATCTCCCGGGTAAGATCACAGAAGTGGAAAGCGGACTTTCGAAAGCCCAGGAAGGAATGCAGACGATCACAGCGCAGGAAAAGAAACTGGCTGCCAGCAAAAAGCAGTTAAAGAGCGGAAAGAAAAAGATTGCTGCCGGAAAAGCAAAACTTCTTGATGCGAAAGATAAACTGGAAAAAGGACAGATTTCTGTCAAGGAAGCAAAAAATGAGATCAGCAAACAGAAAGTGCTGGTTGCCATTAAACTGAGTGTAGCAGAAGTTCAGGTAAATACCGGAGAAAGTAAACTCGACGAAGCCGAAAAGCAGTTAAAAGACAGTAAAAAGACGACCAAAGAAGGGGCAGATCTCAAAAAGATCATTACCAAATCGATGGTTGAGAATATATTAAAAGCAGAAAACTTTGATATGCCGGCTGGTTATATTACAGACAATGAAGCTTCTTATCTTGTCAAAGTTGGTGAAAAAGTAGAAGGCCAAAAGGATATCGAAAATCTGGTGATCTGCGATATGGGATTTGATGATCTCGATCCAATCCGGCTTTCGGATGTGGCAGATATTGCAATAACGGATAATTCCAAAGATGTGTACACGATGGTAAATGGAAATCCGGCGGTAGCACTTACGATGGAAAAGGCGACCGGATATTCTACCGGAGATGTTACCAAACGTCTGGAAAGCCGTTTAGACCAGCTTGAAAAAGACAATGAGGGACTACATACTACGGTTCTTATGAACCAGGGATTGTACATCGATCTTGTTGTTGATTCCGTAGTGGATAACCTGTTATATGGAGCATTGTTCTCCATCATCATCTTACTGCTGTTCTTAAAGGATCTGCGGCCGACATTTATCGTCGCCTGCTCAATCCCACTCAGTGTTGTGGCAGCAGTGGTATTGATGTATTTCAGTGGTGTGACCTTGAATGTAATTTCTTTGTCGGGACTTGCGCTCGGCGTCGGAATGTTAGTGGATAACTCCGTCGTGGTTATTGAAAATATATTCCGACTGCGAAATGAAGAAGGTTACAGCATTAAAGAAGCATCGATCGAAGGCGCAAAGCAGGTCGGTGGAGCAATTCTTGCCTCTACCCTTACGACCATTTGTGTGTTTGCACCGATCGTATTTACCGAGGGAATTACGAGACAGTTATTTACAGATCTTGCCCTGACACTTGCGTACTCGCTGCTTGCCAGCCTTGTCGTTGCGCTGACACTGGTACCGGCGATGTCTCAGGGAATGCTTCGTAAGGTAAAAGATAATCCGAATAAATTGATCGTAAAGATTCAGAATGTGTATGGAAAAGTGCTTTCTGTGCTTCTTCATAAAAAGATATTTGTTTTGCTTGGTGCCCTTGTACTGCTTGTGGTATTTGCCCTTTTGTCAGTATCGAGAGGAACAGCGTTTATGCCGGAGATGCGCAGTACGCAGATGACGGCGGCCATTTCCATTCCCAAAGACGACGATACGATGAGCAAGCAGGATCTTTATGAAAAATCAAATGAGGTCATGGAACAATTTTTGAAAGTAGATGGCGTTGAGACTGTCGGTGCGATGTCCGGCGGTGGCGGTATGATGTCGATGATGTCCGGTGGTTCCGATTCGATCTCCGTGTATGTGCTTTTGAATGAAGACAATAAACGCTCCAATCAGGATATCAAAAAAGAAATGGAAGAAAAAGTAAAAAATATTCCATGTGATGTGTCGATCGAGGCGTCAGCGATGGATATGAGTTCCATGTTTGGTTCGGGTATCACGATGCGGATCAAAGGAAAAGATCTGGATAAAATCCAGAAGATTTCCGAAGATATTATGAAACAGTTAGAGGGTGTCGACGGAATTACAGAAATTACCAATGGTATGGAAGATGCAAGTCAGGAATTCCGTATCACTGTGAAAAAAGATAAAGCGATGGAATATTCGCTGACGGTAGCCCAGGTGTTCCAGCAGATCAACGCACGTGTAAAAGAGGCATCTTCTGCGACAACATTGTCTACGGATACCGAAGACCTTGATGTGTATGTAAGTGATGAAAAAGATGAAAAACTCAAACGAAGTGACATTGAGAAGATGAAAATCGAGTATACCGATTCACAGACGCAGAAGACAAAGAAAGTAAAATTGTCAAAGATTGCGGACTTTAGTATGGCAGATACGCCATCTTCCATTAACCGAATTAACCAGACAAGATATATGACAGTATCTCTTACCCTGGGAGACGATTACAATGTCGGACTGGTAAGTAACGATGTGCATGCGGTGCTTGATAAATATGAGATGCCATCCGGATATGAACTGGAATTTACCGGAGAAGACGAAAACATCAATGAGTCCATTAAACAGGTGGCTTTGATGTTTATCGTCGGTGTCATTTTCATGTATTTGATCATGGTAGCCCAGTTCCAGTCCCTGCTGTCACCATTTATTATCCTGTTTACCATTCCACTTGCTTTCACCGGCGGATTTATGGGACTCTGGATATCCGGAAGCGAAGTCAGTGTCATCGCCTTGATCGGATTTGTCATGCTTTCCGGTATCATCGTAAACAACGGTATCGTGCTGGTAGACTATATCAACCAGCTGCGTGAACAGGGTATGACCAAATACGAGGCAATCGTTGAAGCCGGAAAAACCAGACTTCGTCCAATCCTCATGACGGCATTGACGACGATCCTCGGTCTGCTTCCAATGATCATAAGCAGCGACAGTGGTTCGGATATGATTCGTCCAATGTCCATCGTAACGATCGGCGGATTGATCTATGGTACGCTTCTGACACTCTTTGTGGTGCCATGTATCTATGCAATCCTGAATCGTAAAAAAGACCGTGCCGTGCAGAGAAAATCGAAAAGAAATCCGAAAAATAGGTTGCAACAAAAATAGAAAAAGAATATAATAAAAAGGTCATGATAAGAGTAAATTATCATGGCCTTTTTGAAGATTGGAGGATGGATGAAATGAACGCACCGATAGGAGTGTTTGACTCCGGTGTAGGCGGGCTGACGGTAGTAAAAGAAATCATGCGCCAGCTTCCTGCAGAGAGTCTGGTTTATTTTGGGGACACGGCGAGAGTGCCATATGGAAGTAAATCACAAAAAACCGTTTGTAAATATAGTAAGCAGATCGTACGTTTTTTGCAGACCAAACAGGTGAAGGCTATTGTGGTAGCATGTAATACGGCCAGCGCCCTTGCTTTGGACGAGATCCGGGCGGATATTGAGATCCCGATCATTGGGGTAGTTGAGCCGGGCGCAATTATGGCGGCCAATACGACACGAACCAATAACATCGGTATCATTGGAACGGAAAGTACGATCAAAAGTGGTGTCTACAGCAAATATCTTCACAAGATCAATCCCGAGATCACCGTGGTAAGCAAGGCATGCCCGTTGTTTGTACCGCTCGTCGAAGAGGGACTTTGGGAAGACCGCGTGACGGAAGATATCGCGGGGAGATATCTGCATGAATTTAAAGAGTATGACATCGATTCCCTGATTCTCGGCTGTACGCATTATCCGTTGTTAAAACGGACGATCGGCAGAGAAGTCGGAGAAAATGTGAAACTGGTAAATCCTGCCTATGAAACGGCAAAATCCCTGAAACTGCTTCTGGCAGAAAATAATCTGCTTAACACACTTGGCATAGAGGACGAAGAGCCGACATATGATTATTATGTCAGTGACGGCATGGAAAAGTTTATCTCCTTTGCGGACGATGTGCTTTCCTGTCATGTAAACTCGGCTGAGGTGGTGGATATTGAGGCGTATTAAATATCATGCGACAAAGAGAAAAACGGCGGTAAAATGGATCACGGTGGTACTCGTCTTTTTGATCATTCCGTTGGAAACAAGATGGATTTTGACCGGAGCGATGGCGGCCAATAGTACCCCGCTGGAACAAAATCTGGAAGATTTCCGGTCGTTTGAACTTCCCACAGAGGAAGAAAATGACAATTATAGGAAACTGGCATTGCGCCAGCTCTATTATGAACAGCGGAGAGTTTTTCGGAAAGTGCCTTGCTTTTTTGCATGGCAGCTAGATAAAGAGATTCTTGCAGGCTGGGAAGATGCCTATGCAACGGTGCTTAGCGATCTGAAATGTTTCCCGGTAGGATACGATGGCACGTATGGAGAGACCGTATCTTATGAAAATTCCTGGAACCTGGCAAGAAATTATGGGGGAAACCGAAGGCATGAAGGAGTAGACCTCATGACTTCGAACAATAAACCCGGATATTTTCCGGCGGTAAGTATCTGCGACGGAACCATTGAAAAGATGGGATGGCTGGAACTTGGCGGCTACCGGATCGGAATACGGAGTACGCATGGAGCCTATCTGTATTATGCACATCTTGATTCCTACCGCAAAGGACTTGCCATCGGCGACATGGTAAAAGCCGGAGATATTCTCGGATATCTTGGAAATACCGGATACGGAAAAGAAGGAACCAAAGGAAAATTCGATGTGCATCTGCATTTTGGAATTTATGTGGACATCGAAGGGAAAGAAGTCAGCGTCAATCCCTATTATATATTGAAATGGCTCGAACAATAGAGAGAAAAGGATGGAATACAAGATGGAACAATGGAAGGGAACAAAATGTCAATTTGGATATATTAATAAGCAGAAAAAATTTCAATTTGCGATGCTTATGCTGTATGTGCTGATTGGTGTCGGATTATTTCTGATCGGTCTTGCTGTGCATAAAACGCGGGCAAATTTATTTACGGTATTGGGAATCCTGATGGTTCTTCCGGCAGCGAAACGCGTGATCGCACTGGTTCTTATGGTGCCTCGGAAATCCGTGGAAAAAGAGCGGTTTGAGAAAGTGCGGGCGGCATTGCCGGAAAGTGCGGCACTTTTAACGGATTATGTATTTACTTCGACAGAGAAAGTGATGTCGCTGGATTTTGTGATCGTAATGAATAAAAATGTATATGGCATTAAAGATGGAAAAAAGACAGACGATGCCTACGTGGAAAAATATCTTTCGGAGACAATATCTGCTGAGGCGAGAGGATACCGGGTACAGCTTTTTGAGAATGAAGAAGCATTTTTGAAAATGTTAAAACGAAGTGAGAGAAAAGAGGCAGCCCCGGAAGAACGTTCACTTCAGGAAAAGGTAGTACATGATCTTACGATCATTGCTGTGTGACGAAGAAAGGTGTAATTTGTGCGACAGATAGAAATCAATGCAAATCAAAGTGGACAGAGATTTGACAAGTTTTTACAAAAGTATATGCGTGGGGCGACTAAAAGTTTTATTTATAAAATGCTTCGCAAAAAGAATATTACGCTAAACGGAAAGAAAGCGCAGGGGAATGAGAAACTGGAGCCCGGCGATAAAGTGGTTTTGTTTTTTTCAGAGGAAACACTTGAAAAATTTTGTGGCGGCCAACCCCGGAAAAAGGAAGGGAAGAAAGCGGCTTTTCCGATTTTGTATGAGGACGAGCAGATCCTTTTGATCAATAAACCGGCGGGACTACTGTCCCAAAAGGCAAAGCCGGAAGATGTGAGCTTAGTCGAACTTGTGCAGCAGTATGTCGGATGTGAACCGGGATTTTCTCCCGGGATCTGTAACCGTCTTGACCGCAATACAAGCGGTATTGTGGTGGCAGGAAAGACCCTTCCAGCCTTACAGAAAATGTCAGAATTATTTCGCACACGAGAAGTGGAAAAATATTATCTCACGATCGTAAAAGGAGCGATGACGGAAACGAAAGAAGTGGAAGGCTATCTTTTAAAAGACGCGAAAACGAATAAAGTGACGGTGTATCGCGAAGAAAAGAAGGGCAGCAGTTATATCCGGACCGGGTATGAGCCGCTTGTTACGACGAGAGAAATGACGCTTTTGCGGGTTCATCTGATGACCGGAAAGCCGCATCAGATCCGAAGCCATTTGAGCAGTCTCGGACATCCGGTGCTAGGGGATGCCAAATATGGCGGCGCCCATCCGCAGATCAAGTACCAATTATTACATGCATATGAATTGCACTTTCCAAAACTTGGAAAACCGTTTGAAAAAATATCCGGGAAATGTTTTACGGCAACTATTCCGCAGACTTTTTTCGGAACGACGATAAAACCGGAAATTATAAAACAACTAAAAATAATACAAAAATAGATTGTAGGAGGAAGAAAAGATGAAAAAAGCAGTAATGTTATTTGCCAATGGATATGAAGAAGTAGAGGCTTTGATGACCGTGGATCTGTTAAAACGTGCCGGTGTGGATATCCGTCTGGTGTCGATCAACGACGATATGACAGTGACCGGTTCTCATGGCATTTCTGTTACGATGGATACAAAATTATCCAGAATTCAGTTAAAAGAAGAGGATGCGATCATTATTCCGGGAGGAATGCCGGGAACGATGAATCTCGGTGTCGATGTCGCTGTGACCGGAGCGTTAAAACAGATGAACCGGGACGGAAAGATTGTGGCAGCAATCTGTGCAGCCCCATCGGTACTTGGCAAATGTGGCATTCTCGAAGGAAAGAAAGCAACCTGTTATCCGGGATTTGAGGACAAACTGATTGGTGCTGAAATCGTAAACAAAGCGGTCGTAACCGACGGAAATGTCATTACCAGCAGAGGTCTGGGAACTTCGATGGAGTTTGGATTCGAACTGATTAAAAAACTCATTTCTGAGGAAAAAGCCGAGGAAGTACGCGAACAGATTGTATTTATGTACGATTTGTTAAAATAAATAGGAAGAATCTTTAAAAAAATTGTAAAATATGAAGGTTGCAAAATGGTCATGCCGATGTTATACTTTTGTATGTGGGTAGCCACAAAAAAAGATAAGGGGGAACTTCACTATGAGAAAGTTCATGAAAACGGCTATGGCCGGAACTTTATCTTTGGCAATGGTTTTGGGTGTGACAGGAGTTGCTGCACCGGAAGCTTCCGCAGCTAAAGTTAAAGTGAAAAAGGTGGCAGTAACTTCTCCGTCAGGCAAAGTAGTTTATGTTGCCAAAGGCAAGAAAGTAAAACTGTCAACAACAGTAAAGGTATCTCCAAATAAGAGTGCCAACAAAAAAGTATCTTACAAATCTGCAAACCGCAAGGTTGCTACGGTAAACAGTAAAGGGAGTAAAACCTGGAAAGACCAAGATTACTGTTATTTCTAGAAAGGCTAAGAACAAAAAAGCCAGCATCAGAGTGGTTGTAAAGAAAGCAGCGATCAAAAAGGTAACATTGAATGTTAAGAGCGCAAACCTTTCCATCGGAGAGTCCAAACAGCTCAAAGCAAAAGCAGTTCCTACGAAGAATACAAGCACAAAGATTGCCTGGTCATCTTCAAACAAAAAAGTTGCCGTTGTTTCTTCGAAGGGTAAAGTAACAGGAAAAGCTACCGGTACAGCTACTATTACTGCAAAAGCAGCAGATGGTTCCGGTAAAAAAGCAAAATGTAAAGTAACTGTTAAAAATAATATTAATCTGATAGCTATGGATGTACAGAATGCACAGACAATTACCTTCTCACTCGATCGTGCGATGGCATTGAATGCATCTCAGGTACAAATCAGCAACAAATGGAATATTGATGGTGCTTACAACCGTCAGTTGAAGATTGATACCATGACAACTGCTGATAATAAGAATTATACTGTTGTTGTAAACAGCGACAACCGTATCAGCGAAAATTCTTATGTTAAAGTAACAATCCCTGTACTTCCGGGTTCTGTTAAATCCATGGAAAAGAAATACAGTGAAGCATTGTGTGCTTACACAGAAGATCAGATTTCTACATGGACAATAAATGAGTATGACTCAAAGAATTTCTATTTTGACTCAGACGATGGATATTCTACATATTCTATTACAGGACTTCCAGCAGGCCTTACTTCTGAAGTAAAAGGTAATGCGCTTGTTGTTAAGGGAACTCCTGCAGCTGCTGGTGTTTCCGTGGCAACAATGACAGCAAAAGATGAGCTGGGGAACACTTTGACAAAGACTATTACATTCCTCGTAGGTTCCAATACTCAGATCGTAGGTGCAGCTACACCGGTTTATACACTGGCAACTACCGCTGACAGTAATAATGTTTACAAAAGACCTAAAGTAATAGGAGGTAGTGGAAACTACCGTTATACAATCGTAGGAGATACCGGTGCAGCAGCTAAGTTTGAAGATCCGGAAAGTGACGGATCCTCTTATGATGGTGATATTGTAGCAAAAGTTGTAGCAGCTGGTAACTATACCGTTACTCTTCATGTTGTAGATAGAGAAAATGCAGCTTTGGCATGTGATGTCCAGGTTGTTATCCATGTGGCACAGGGTGTGTCTATCGTAGGTATGGTAAAAGATGCAGTTGGAAATGCCATTCCGGGAGCTGAAATCAAATATACGAACAAGAACCGTGCAGATCGCTATTCTACCCTTGCATTTGCTACGACAGATAAAGACGGTGCATATTCTGCAACTGTTTCTGCCGGTACATATGATATCGCAGCAAGTTATAATGATAATGATGATGATGACAGCAGCTATTCAGACAATGCAAAAGCAGTAAATTATCTTTACAAACAGGATTTGACCGTATCAAAATCCGGCTTTGATATTATGCTGCCACTTTACAAAGTTGCATTGGCAACTACAAATCAGAACACTTCGCTTTCCGGTGTGACATGGTATGCAAATCATGAGAAACTTGGTTATGGCGCAAACCTTTATCTGAAGGCTGGCGTTTATAATCTTGAGTCAGATACAACAAATACCTATTCAGATTCCACAACTACAGGAAGCTATACTTGGTTTAATGGTGGTGCAATTACCTACACTAAAACGTATACCGAAAAGAAATTTACAGCTTCTGTAAATGTAGCAAATGCACCTGTACAGGCTATTGCAAATGAGACGGTTGTAGGACAGAAACAGGATTCTACTTATACAAATAAGTATTCTGCAGCTAAAGATACTCCTTATGAGGCAAAACTCGACACAGAACTCGATTTGGATGACACAAGTACATCCGGAGAGTATTATAATGATTGCTATGGTGCATACAAGTTTGTTCCGTCAGAAGATGGCACATACAGCATCGATAGTAGTTATGATGTATGCTTCTATGATGAAAATGGAATGAACCTTGGAAAGGAAAAGGTTACATTGACAGCAGGTAAGACTTACATTGTTGGAGCAAATGATGAAGATAGCTATGCATCTTTCACAATTAAAAAAGATGCGGTTGAAGTTCCGGCAGAATAATTGAAGCATTATTGCTAAATTAGTAAGAAAATAAAAAAAGAAGTTCCTGATCGAAAATTTTCGATTCAGGGGCTTCTTTTTTGTGCTTTGTTATTGCCAAAAAAATAGTTCTTTGGTATCATAGAAATGACATAACTATTCGTTACATTAATCTTGAATAGTTGCGATAATGATAAGAAAATTGGTGAGAATTAAAATGAAAGCAAAAGCATGGAAACATTTTTGTACCATAACAAGACACCGTCATCAGGTGATTCGGAACTGCTATCATGCAGGAATCTTATGGCAGGGATTACGACATGATCTGTCAAAATACAGTCCGACAGAATTTATCCCGGGAGCAAAATATTATCAGGGGGATCGAAGCCCGAATGCCGAAGAACGGGAAGTAAACGGATATTCCGTCGCGTGGATGCATCATCAGGGAAGAAACAAGCATCATTTTGAGTACTGGCAGGATTATCATCCGCAGACCCGGCTCAAACAGCCGGTAAAAATGCCGCTCCGTTATGTGAAAGAGATGTTCTGCGACCGCGTGGCTGCGAGTAAGATATATTATGGGAAAGACTATACGGAAGATATGCCATTGGCATACTATGAAAAGGGAAAATATTGCAGGATGATTCATCCGGAAACGTCGGATCTCATCGAGTCCCTTTTGAGAATGCTGAAAGAAAAGGGAGAAAAGGAAACCTTTGCATACATCCGTAAATTAAAAGAATATTAGTTCATAGGAGAGAGATAACGTGAGACAGTATAAAAGAGCAATTGCATTTGTGCTTATTTTGGCAGCTGTAATTGCAATAATTCCAAAAAATGACAGTGAAAGGAAGGTAGAAGCGGCACCGGCAGCAACACCGACGCCGACAGTTGCCACAAGTCCTTCGTCAACGCCGGCAGGAACGCCGGTTTCAACCATCTATCCGGAAACCGGAACGATCGAGACGGCAGCACCGACTATGGTTCCGACGGCGGCTCCGACCGCAACCGTTACTCCGGCTATGGAAGTGACCCCGGTTCCGACTCCGGTGATCACACCGGCACCGGCAACAGAAGAGATCCGTGGAGTGTGGATTGCCTTTTATGAATACAAAAAGGCGGGCTTGAAAAATAAATCCGAAGCGGTTTTTCGAAAAAATGCGGACAAATTGTTTAAAAAGATTAAGGACAACGGCTGCAATGCTGTATTTTTTCACGTAAGAGCATTTGACGATGCCATCTGGCCATCGGAAAACTTTAAATTTAGCTCGTATATGGGAAAAAAGACACCGAATTATGATCCGTTGGCTATTTTAGTGGAAAGTGCTCACAAATATGGGTTAAAATTCCATGCATGGATGAATCCTTACCGGATTACTCAGAAAAAGATTTATGATCCGGCAAAAAAATCGACGACCAGCCGTATTATGCTGGCTGTTCGCGAAGTGATTGACAACTATCCGGTGGATGGTATTCATTTTGATGATTATTTTTATCCGGGAAGCGGACATAAGCAATACAAAAAGTATGCGTCGCTTTCTAACAAACAAAAGAAAGCAAATGTAAATAAGATGGTTCAGACGGTTTACGGAAACATCAAAGCGCAGAATCCAAATCTTTTGTTTGGAATCAGTCCGGCGGGAAATGTGGAATATTGTGAGTCACTGGGGGCAGATGTAAAAACCTGGATGAAAGGTCCCGGTTATGTGGATTACATAGTTCCACAGATTTACTGGTCGAATTCGTACCGCGTGGGTAAAAAGACGGTTCGAATGTTTGATAATCGCTTTGCTAAATGGAAACGCCTGAATAAGGGAAATATTCCGATGTACATTGGGCTTGCGCTGTATCGAGGCGGTATGAAAGATGCTTCAGACCGTGGCTGGCGAAAGAGTAAGAAAATCATAGCGAGTCAGATCAGTAAGATACGAAGAAGCGAAAAAGCATATGGCTATATTTTGTTTAGTTACGAAAGTCTGTATAAAAAGACTTGCCGTTATGAAGTGAAAAATATGCTGGCACGGATTGCCAGGATTAAAGTGACGAAAGTGAACACGGATGGTACAACCCGCCTTAAAACGAAAGTGTGGCCGGCGAGACTCGGGCAGACGGTTACGTGGAAGAGTTCCAATCCGAGCATTGCGTCAATCACAAATAAAGGCAGAATCCGGGTGAAGCAAAATGGAATCGTGAAATTTACGGTGAAAAAGGCCGGAAAAAGCGTGTCCGTGAAAATAAATACGGAGGATCTGTAATTGATAGATACATTAGATAAGACGATTTTGGAATGGTTTCAATCGATTCAAAACGACGCAGCGACGCATTTCCTATCGGTGCTTACCAAACTGGGAGAAGCGGGAATTTTGTGGATCATCGCAGGGATTTTGATGCTCGTTTTCTTAAAAGAGAAGAAGTATGGCGTGATTGTACTGCTTTCCTTGCTGTTTTGCCTGATTTTTGGAAATGGTCTGCTGAAAAATCTGGTCGCCAGACCAAGACCATGTCACCGCCCACACGACTACTTTATGCTGATCACAATTCCAAAAGATTATTCGTTTCCGTCGGGACATACCTTTTCTTCTGTAGCAGCAGCGATCGGAATCTGGCATTGGAACCGAAAATGGGGGATTGCAGCGGTGGTGACAGCGATTCTTATGATGTTTTCACGGTTGTACTTTTATGTCCATTATCCAACGGATATTCTTGGTGGAATCCTTCTTGGAACGGTGCTTGCCCTTTTGAGTATTCAGATTGTGGAAAAGACATTGGCCAGCGCGAGATGGAAGAACTGGAGAAATAAACGAAGAGATGAGAGGTAATGAGTATGGCAGTAATATTAATAGCGCTTGGATTGATAATAACAGGAATTGATAAATGGTATGTTTTGGATATTGCGTATCCGGCATTTCATGTCGCTGGGGCAGTGGGGAAGCATGAATTGAGTCCATCAATTCAATTGTACACGACAGGAAATATTCTCGGGGACCATGTGAAAATTGATCTTTTGCCGGATGCTCTTGGATGTCTTCTTTTGCTGATTGGTGCATTGATGTTAGTGAAGAAGAACAAAGAGTTTATTGTGGGGATCGTCCTTACACTTATCGCGATGGCATTAAACATTCTTTTGCCGTTTACCGGTTTTATCGAACAGGGACCGAAGCTTGTTATCTGGATCCTGGTTGTATACTTTGGTTATGCGGCGGCGGAACTTTTGATGGAATATTTTATCTTGTATTGCACCGTCGGTGTGACGGATGATCTGGCAAACCGTGCCACGAATACGAGAATTTTGTTTTGCTGGTGGATCACGGCACTTGCCAGAGTATATATGACATTTTTGACTTTTGTCGGCCACGGCGGGGTAAATACTGTTTATAAGGTGATTATGTCGGCGTTTGTCTTGTTTTATGGGATTACGCTTATATTTACAAAGAAGTATGTCGGATTGAGGCCGGTGGTAAGTATACGGGAGAGACGGCATCGGGATAAGAAGGAAAAGTTGTAAGCAGCTCCCGCAATCCTGCAAACATTCGAACTACGCGGAAAACCGCTGCGTTCTCATGTTTGGGCGGATGCAGGGAAAGGGAAGACAGTCCCCAACGGATTGCTGCGCTGCAAGCACAAGAGGATTGACACTTTTCTACCCTGGGGACTTATGTAATAACATATAAAAAAGTAGATTGTTTTTTGTGAAGCATTGACAATTTACTTTTTTTATTTTGCGTGGTATCATGTGTTTATTCCACCAAAAAAATTTAAAGGAGGTCAAATAAAGGTGAAGATTGCTTTTTGGAGCAATTCGCCGGGTAAATCAGGTGTTACAGGGAATCTTTCCTGTATCAGTATCTTATCGGCTATGAGTGAGCCGTCAAGGATGGTGCTGTTTGAGAATCATGCAAGCATGAATAATCTTGGCAGTACATTTCTTAATCAGAATTCCTACGATGTATTACATGAAAAACAATCCTATTTTGTAGAAAACGGACTGGGGAGAATTTTATCATTTTGCGACATAGAGCAGGAGATGGTGACTGCAGATATGATTTATCGAACGTGCTTATCTGTCTATGATCAAAGAGTGTTATACTTACCGACGGGAGGTTTAAATCAGGACCTGCTGGAATATCGACTGAGCCGGCAGACAGCAAGTGTTTTGGATTTATTGGAACATTATCTTGGAAATGTCATAGTTGACGTATCCTCCAGCAATCTGGAGAGTTCCAGAAAGATTTTGCAGGAAGCAGATCTGGTGGTCGTTAATCTGTGTCAGAACTTTCAGTTATTGTCTCATTTCTTCCGAAATTTCTCGGATATTCAGAAAAAAGCTTTTTATGTAATAGGAAATTATTGTGAGGAATCTGTTATTACGAAGAGCACCATTGCGCAAAGTTACAACCTGCCTGGAAGCAGGATTGGGACGATGCCGCATAACCCGCGTTTTGCAGATGCATTGACAAAAGGAAATGTCGTTTCTTTTTTACTGAGAAATGAAAAGTGCACAGAGGATAATGTGAATTATCCGTTTATGCAGGCGGCAAAGGAGACGACAGCGCTGTTACATCAGGCGATGCAACAGACCGCATTTGGATAATAAGAAGGAGTGTTGCGATTTGAGATATCGATTGGCGGCAGGATTGCTGCTTGTCTGTCTGATCCCGGAAAATATTTGTCAGGGGGCAGCAGAAAAAGGGATATTGAATGGCGATACCAAAATAGAGAAAAGGACAAAGGGAAATGTAAAGATTAAGCCAAAGAAAGGCAGATTGAAAAAAACGCCAAAAGGGAGAAAGCACAGAAAAGGGATCGCGAAGGTAATAAAGGTGGAAATCGTATCCATGCCGATTCAAGTGGCGGTTGTGAAAGGAAGGGATGGAATCAAACAAGAAGTGTATGAGAGCTGGGAAAAAGAAATGACAGAAGACGCAGCAAAGGCTGCCCGAAGACAGCCTTTTGAAACGTTTTAATCCTCGTCATCCTCATCTGGCTGAGGTTTTACAAGGAGATGAATTTTGTCAATACGATTTTTTTCGCTTTCCAATACGGTATAAACCGCATAATCATCCTCGGCATGTTCGCCGGGATTTGGAAAGTGTTCCAGAAGATTGATGACATGACCGGAGATCGAATCATATTCTTCGGCTTCCAGCGGAAGGCCGATTCGTTCTTCAATGTCATCCAAACTGGTGGATCCAAGAACAATATATTCATTGTCGGTTACCTGCTGGATCTCGTCTTCTTCGTCCTCGTCGTATTCGTCGCGGATCTCGCCGACGATTTCTTCGAGAAGATCTTCCATCGTGATCAGACCGGAAAGTGCACCATATTCATCCAAAACGATGGTCATAGGGATGGAATCGCGGCGCATTTCCATGAAAAGTTCAGATACATTTTTGTATTCATATGTGATATGAGCTTCGCGGATCAAGTCACGAAGGTTGAACTTTTCTTTGTCGCCGTTGTAAAAGACAAAATCTTTCAGATTGATAATACCTACGATATTGTCAATCGTGTCGTCGTAAACCGGCATACGTGCAAATTTATGTTCCGTAAATTCCGAAAGAAGGTCATCGTAAGAAGTATTTACTTCTACCATACAGATGTCAAGACGGGAAATCATGACATCTTTGGCGATGGAATCCCCAAAATCCACGATGTTTGTGATCATTTTGCGTTCTTCACTTTCCAGAATACCTTCTTCGTGGCTGACATCAACAAATGTACGAAGTTCGTCCTCCGTAATCTGTGATGCTTTTCCGTCGGGATCAATTCGCAAAATAAACAGGATAAAACGTGTTACCCGGTCTAACAGGAAAATGATCGGTGTGAGGAGATTCGTCAAAAACAAAATTACACCACTATAGGACAGCGCCATCTTTTCGGCTTTTAACGTAGCCATGTTTTTAGGTGTGATCTCACCGAAAATTAAGATCAATAAGGTCAAAACACCTGTTGCGATACCGGCACCAAGACTCATGTTGTCTTCCAGACCAAGACGTGTACATACCGAAAAGGCATACGATGTCGAGATCGAAGAAGCAGACAGGTTCACGATATTATTACAGATCAAAACCGTACTTAACATCTTAGAAGGTTTCTCAATCAGTTTCAATACACGTTTTGCCGCCTTGTTTTTGTCCTCTGCCAAAGCACGCATTTTCAATTTGCTGACGGTGGTCAGCGAGGTTTCTGCAGAAGAAAAGAATGCGGATAGTAGTAGCAACACAATAAGAATAATTATATTTTTCGCGTCACTGGGCCCCAAAAAAAATCACTCCATTTCATAAAAAGTATTACATCCCATTATAGGGGATAACGGATGTTTTGTCAAATATTTCAAAACTTAGCTTAATGCCTGACGTTTACGAGCCATTTCGTCGTTGTCAAGATATTCGTCGTAAGTAGTTACTTTGTCAATCATGCCATTTGGTGTAAGTTCAATGATACGGTTGGCAATCGTCTGGATAAACTGGTGATCCTGGGAAGTGAATAAAACAACACCAGGGAATTTGATCAAACCGTTGTTGACGGAGGTGATTGACTCCATATCAAGGTGGTTTGTCGGCTCATCCAGAATAAGGGAGTTTGCGCCAAGCATCATCATTTTTGAAAGCATGACGCGGACTTTTTCTCCACCGGAAAGTACATTTACTTTTTTCAGGCCGTCGTCTCCGGAAAAGAGCATACGGCCAAGAAAACCACGTACATAGGTTGCGTCTTTTTCCGGGGAATAAGGCATCAGCCAGTCTACGATCGTGTCGGTGCTGTCAAAGTCTTTGGTATTGTCCTTTGGAAAATAGGCTTGACTTGTGGTGATTCCCCATTTGTAATCGCCCTCGTCCGGTTCCATTTCTCCGGCAAGGATCTGGAACAATGTTGTCGCAGCGATGCCATACGAACCGACAAAAGCAATCTTGTCATCATGTCCGACGGTAAAGGAAACATTGTCAAGGACTTTTTCACCGTCGATCGTCTTGGAAAGGTTGGTTACAGTCAGTACTTCATTTCCAATTTCACGGTTTGGTTTGAAGTCAACGTATGGGTACTTACGGCTGGAAGGACGGAGCGTATCAAGCTCGATTTTTTCCAATGCACGTTTTCTGGAAGTTGCCTGCTTGGATTTGGAGGCATTGGCACTGAATCGCTGGATAAAGTCCTGCAATTCCTTGATCTTTTCTTCCTTCTTTTTGTTGGCTTCTTTCATCTGTTTGATCATCAACTGGCTGGATTCATACCAGAAGTCGTAGTTTCCGGCATAAAGCTGCATTTTTGCGTAGTCGATGTCAACGGTATGTGTACATACTTTATTTAAGAAGTAACGGTCATGCGAAACGACAATGATCGTATTTTCAAAATTGATCAAAAACTCTTCAAGCCAGCGGATCGCATCGAGATCTAAGTGGTTGGTCGGCTCGTCGAGGAGAAGAATGTCCGGATTGCCGAACAGAGCACGTGCCAAAAGCACTTTGACTTTTTCACTTCCGGAAAGTTCGCTCATTTTTTTGTAATGAAGTTCGGTGTCAATATTCAATCCGTTCAAAAGAGTAGCAGCATCGGACTCAGCTTCCCATCCGTTCATGGTAGCAAATTCGCCTTCCAGTTCGCTGGCACGGATTCCGTCTTCCTCGGTAAAATCTTCTTTTGCGTAAATGGCATCTTTTTCTTTCATGATGTCATAAAGACGCTGGTTTCCCATGATGACAGTGTCAAGGACAATGCAGTCATCGTATTTGAAGTGATCCTGTTCCAGCACGGAAAGGCGCTGACCGGGGGTGATGCTGATATCGCCCTGTGTCGGCTCCAGTTCTCCGGAAAGAATCTTCAAAAAGGTCGATTTTCCGGCACCGTTGGCACCGATGATACCATAGCAGTTTCCTTCGGTAAATTTTATATTTACTTCTTCAAAGAGCGCCTTTTTTCCAAAGCGCAATGTAACATTATTTGCCTGAATCATAATTTCCTCCATTTTAAATCGTTATCTAATTACCTATTGTACTAAAAAATGGGGATTTTGCAAGTGTTTTTGAAAAATAATATTGTTAGATGAGGGAGATTTATGTATAATAGAAAGTAACTATTCAGGATCAATGTGTCAAAAGCAATGAGTTATCGTGCTTGCACGTAAGAATTATTGCTTTTGACACATTAGATCCTAATAGAGATTCCCACCCCAATATGAGCATTTTTCGCCTTGCGAAAGGCGAAAAGAACACGAAGTGTTCAAAATGCGAATATCGGGGTGGAGGATTCGGAATAGTTACATATACATGGTAAAGGATGGCTTGATGAATGAGACAAGATGCAATAGAGCAGTTTGAGATAAAACCGGCGAAAGGATTGACAGAGGGAGTTACGCTTTCCGAAGAAAAGACGAATGTCGAGGTGCTTTTCTTTTGTAAAGAACACAAAGAGTGCCGGCTTTTGGTGTACAGAGACCAGAAACTTTTGAAAAAGATAAAAATGTTTCCGAGAACCGAAGCAGGAGCTCCGGATTTGTTCGGCGTGCGTCTCTGCGGCGAAGGGATTGTTGATTTTTTGCAGGGGTGTGAATATGTATTTGAAGCAGAAAAACAGATTTTTCAGGATCCTTATATGAAAGCGACTAGAGGGAGAAACCGGTTTGGACATAAGGGAAAGCTGCGAGGTAAATTTGAATTTTCGGAGTTTGACTGGTCCGGAGAACACAGAAAACCGATTGCCTTTGAGGATATGATCTTGTATCAATGCCATCTGCGTGGATTTACAAAACATAACAGTTCCGGGGTAAAAGCACCGGGAACGTTTTCAGGATTTTGTGAAAAACTTAGATATCTGGAAAAATTAGGAATTAATACAGTAATCTTTCTGCCATTGTATGATTTTAATGAAAGAATGGAAAAACAAAGTGGCAAGATAAATTATTGGGGATATTCGGGGGATGCCTGTTATTTTGCACCGAAAGCTTCTTATGCTGCTAATCCCGATGATGCGGCGAATGAGTGCAAAGAGATGATAAAGAAAATGCATAAAAAGGGTATGAATGTATTTTTAGATATGCATTTTGATAAATGTTCTCCCCAGTTTATGATCCGCTGTCTACGCTATTATGTGACGGAGTATCATGTAGACGGATTTTTGCTCAATACGGCAGTGGTTTCTGAAATATGGCTGCATGAAGACCCGATTTTGCGTCAGATAAAAATTTTGGGAGCAGGGTTTTCGGCACCGGAAAAAGTGGCAGGCAAAAAAACGTTTGCTGTGTTCAATGAAGAATATCAGACAACCGCCAGACGGTACCTGAAAAGTGATGAGGGACAAGTGGCTGGATTTTATGAGGCATTTTGCAAAGACGATGCGACTTGTGGCAGAGTGCATTATATCACGCAGAAAAATGGATTTACACTTCGCGACCTTGTTTCCTATGATGTAAAGCACAATGAGGCAAATGGGGAAAAGAATCAAGACGGAACGCAGTACAACTACAGTTGGAACTGCGGACAGGAAGGGGCCAGCCGGAAAAAAACAGTTCTTCAGATGCGTAAAAAACAGACAAAAAATGCACTTGTGATGCTTCTGCTTGGACTGCCGTCTCCGATGATTCTGGCCGGCGATGAATTTGGACAGACGCAGCGTGGAAACAACAATGCATACTGCCAGGACAATGCCACAACATGGCTAAATTGGAATTTATTGGAAAAAAATCAAGAATTGTTTCATTTTGTACAGAAGCTGATTGCTTTCCGCAAAAGCCACATTTTGTATCACCGTCAGGAGATGTTGACGGGAATGGATACGAAAGGAGTGGGCGCTCCGGCGGTTTCTGCGCACGGAATCGAACCGTGGGAAGCAGATTTTTCTTATTACAGCAGAGATCTTGGAATTTTGTTTTATGGTACGTATTATGAAGGGAATTCCGTTTATATGATGTTTAATCTGCATTGGGAAAGTCACACTTTTTTCTTCCCCGTCGTAGAAAAGGACAAAGAGTGGAAATGTATCTTTGATACGGAATGCACGGAGGGAGAAGGAAAGACCGTACAGAAGAAATATAAAATGGTGCCAAGAAGTATCGCCGTATTTGAATGTATAGACACCTGCCCTGCCGCTGCCAAGAGTCAGAGACAGGACAAGCATCAAGCTAAGCCTGAAAAGGCTTAAAAGTTGTGCTCTGCAACGATCGGGTCAAACAGATCCAGCTTGCAGTATTCCTGGTCGGAAAAGTGCTTGCAGGTTGTGCAGGAGACATCCTCGTCTCCGGATTTGTTTGTACATTTGCAGTCGTGTTTAATGCAGTAAGCACTGCAGTTTTGCGCAACATTACGATAGGTAGATTCCTTTGCTCTCATGGTATTCTCCTTTCCTGATGAAGTGTTTATTGACACGCGATTAGTATTGGCAAACTGAGAAAAAATATGCAAAAAAGAGGTTATTCATATGAAAATGTACCAGATTGAAGAGGTAAAGCCGTTTATGGCACAATTGCTTCTTCAGGAAACATTTGACAAATTTTGTGTAAGTGTTGCGGAGATACGCACGATTGTTCCGATAACGATAAAAGGAACGATGTCGCATGACTGGCTTTCGCCGGAAGATGCGGAAAAATATAAAGAACTGGAATATATTCCGTGGAAATTACTGCGTCCTGTGGTTTTTGAACTGATCAAAGGCAAACAGACGCCGGATTTTTTGAAAATACAATTTGTTTATTATAGCGAAAATGGGGATTGCGGCGGGCTGCGGGTTCAGTTTGAAGCAGGAACGCTGACATGCCTGTCTACGTATACACCGGCGGAATTTTCTCTGGACCGCAATGCAGAGACGTTTTGGGACGAAAACTGCCAGGCATTTTTGAAAAAACATGAAATTGTTAGCACTCAACTTTAACGAGTGCTAAAAAATCCTTGACATCTGATTTTTTCTGTATTACAATACTTTCTATAGTAAATGTAACGATTCAGTTATTACAAGATTTTATAACAGGAGAGTGACTTGAAATGAAAAAAGAGCAAGGAAGTTTAGCAATTAATTCTGATAATATTTTTCCGATTATTAAAAAATGGCTGTATTCGGATCACGACATTTTCATCCGTGAACTTGTCAGCAATGGATGCGATGCCATTACAAAACTCAAAAAACTGGAGATGATCGGGGAGACATCCCTTCCGGAGGATTATAAAGAGAAAGTGGAAGTATTTGTCAATGCGGAGGACAAGACGATCCGTTTTGTGGACAATGGACTTGGTATGACGGAAGATGAAGTAAAAGAGTACATTAACCAGATCGCATTTTCCGGAGCGACGGATTTCCTTGAGAAATACAAAGACAAATCAAGTGAAGACCAGATCATCGGACATTTCGGACTTGGTTTTTATTCGGCCTTTATGGTGGCTGACCGTGTGGAGATTAATACTTGTTCTTATCTTGAGGGCGAGCAGGCGATTCACTGGGAGTCAGAGTGCGGAACCGAATTTGAGATGAGTGACAGCGACAAAGATACGGTCGGAACTGAAATTATCCTTCATTTGAATGAAGACAGTTATGAATTTTCCAATGAATATCGTGTTCGTGAAGTTTTGGATAAATATTGTTCCTTTATGCCGGTTGAGATTTTCCTTACCAATGAAAATGCAGAACCGCAGTATGAGACGATCCCAAGTGAAGAAGTAACCGAGGAAGATACGGTTATTGAAGAGATCGTGGAAGAGCCGAAAGAGAAAAAAGAGGGAGAAGAGGAAGAAAAGAAAGAACCGGTTAAGAAAACAAAAATTTTGAAACGTCCGGTTTCCATCAGCGATACGAAACCTCTTTGGACAAAGCATCCAAATGAATGCACGGAAGAAGAGTATAAGGAATTCTACCGCAAAGTGTTCCAGGATTACAAAGAGCCATTGTTCTGGATTCATTTGAATATGGACTATCCATTTAACTTAAAAGGTATTTTGTACTTCCCGAAAGTAAATCTGGAATACGAAAATGCAGAGGGCGTTATCAAATTGTACAATAATCAGGTGTTTATCGCCGACAATATTAAAGAGGTGATTCCGGAATTTTTGATGCTTCTGAAAGGGGTTATTGATTGTCCGGATCTGCCATTAAACGTGTCGCGTAGTGCGTTGCAGAATGATGGATTTGTCGCTAAGATCGCAGATTACATTACGAAGAAAGTGGCTGACAAATTGACCGGAATGTGCAAGACGGACCGTGAAAATTTCGAAAAATACTGGGATGATATCAGTCCGTTTATCAAATATGGCTGTCTGAAAGACGAGAAGTTTAAGAGTAAGATGAAAGATTATATCTTATTTAAAGATCTTGACGACAAATATATGACGATGAAAGAATATCTGGAGACGGTAGATACTCCGGAAGCAGAAGTGGTTGAAAAGGGCGAAGAAGACAAAGATTCCGAGCCACAGGAACCACCAAAAACAGTCATTTATTATGTCACAGACAGAAAGCAGCAGAGCCAGTATATCAATCTGTTCCGCGAGGAAAATAAAAATGCTTTCGTATTGACGCACAGCATTGACCAGCCATTTATCTCTTCTTTGGAAATGGGCGATGACAATGTTAAATTCCAGCGTATCGATGCACAGGTAACGGAAGATTTTGTGGAAGAAATGAGCGAAGAGGAAATCAAAGAGAAGAAAGATGCTTTGACGGAAATCTTCAAAAAGGCTCTTGGCAAAGAGAACCTGGATGTTCGTGTCGAAAAGATGAAAAATGAAAAGATTGCTTCGATGATCACGATGTCCGAAGAAACCCGCCGTATGCAGGATATGATGAAGATGTACGCCATGAACGGCATGGGTGCAATGGGCGATTTTGGCGGTGAGACACTTGTCCTCAATGTAGCAAACCCACTGGTTCAATACGTAGAAAGCCACAAAGACGGCGACAAGACGGATCTCTTCTGCAAGCAGCTGTATGATCTTGCTATGATCAGCCACAAACCGCTTGAGCCGGAAGAAATGACAGAATTCGTTATGCGAAGCAATGAGATCATGGAATTGCTGGCAAAGGAAAAGTAACGCCTATCGCAGACGATTTTTCGTGCAGAAACGAATGTCTTTGAAGGAGAATGCGATATAGTTTATGGTCTAACAATCGACAGAAACGGAGCTATCTTACGATAAATCTTCATTTTTATCGAAGAATAGAACAGTCTTATTGCATAAAACTCGATATTTATAAATCACACTGCTTCGAAAACCTCGGATTATCATGCAAGCATGTAATCCGGGGTTTTTGTCTGCTGAAACGATTTATAAATATCTCAGACAGTTATGCAATTGCGACTTATTCTTCTCTTAAAAATATCGATTTATAACGTTCGATAGCAGGTTTCGCCGCTTGCCAGACCATAAGCTCATACTATTAGAAATAAGCCATACAATTTTGAAAAAGAGGAGAAGCCACTGCAAGCGTAAGTACGCAAAGAGTGCGTTGAGGGAGAAGGGAAAAAACATAAAAGCATTGATAGTTTTTGTTAAATGTGATAATCTGTTTTATGCAATAGTAGAATTTTATACCGAAAAAGGAGAAAATGAAAATGATTTGTAAAAAGTGTGGAGGCGAAATAAACGTTGGAGAGAAGTTTTGCCAGAGATGTGGTAACCCTGTGGAAACGCAGCAACAAACGGATTCTAATTATAATACGGGAGCATATGATCCGAACACTTATAGTGCTCAGCCCAACAACATAAATGCTGCCTACAATAATCGAAACAAGTTTAATGTGAACGACATTCCATTGGAATATAAGCCGATTAGTATGTGGGGATATTTTGGATATGAAATCCTTTTTTCTATCCCTGTTGTAGGATTTATCCTTCTTCTTGTATTTGCCTTTGGCGGAACACAGAATATAAATTTGAAGAATTTTGCAAGATCTTATTTTTGTTTTCTGATTATTGCAGTAGTACTACTGATTATAATTGTAGCTATTGCCGGTGGTCTTGTAGCTACCAGCAGTGTTATGAATTATTGATCTTTTATTCTTCTGCCTTTGACAAGGCTAAATGTTCATAAGGCGGGAGCTCTATTAGATTTTTACATCTTTGCTTTATAGAAAAAATAAGTTCCTGGTTTTGTATGAGGGATTTAGAACACCGTCGGTACATAGAGGGCGTAGTTTGCCCTCATGTACCGCTACGTGGGTTCTTTTAAGCGAAAGCGGTCCCGAATGGAAAACCAGGAACTTATTTTTCTTTTAAAACAAATCTGCAAAAAACTATTGACATTTTACTGTATATAGTGTATATATAACATATAAACAGTTGCAACAGGAGGTGCCTATGAAGATTTTGCAAAATAGCGGAGTCCCCATATATAAGCAGATCGCGGAGCAGTTTGAGGCGGATATTCTGGCGGGAGTTTACCCGCAGGGCGAGTATCTGCCGTCGATACGTGGATTGGCAAAAGATTTGAAAATCAGCGTGATCACGACGATGAAGGCATATGAACTGTTAGAGCAGCAAGGACTTGTGACGGCAGTTCAGGGGAAAGGGTATTATGTCAATGCCCAGGACAGTGAGATGCTTCGCGAGCAGCATTTGCGGAAAGTGGAGGAAGCTCTGCAAGAGGCGATCCGGGCGGCAAAAAGAGCCGGGATGAAGGAAAAGGAATTGATAGAAATGATGATGCTGCTTTTGAAGATGGAGGAGCAGGAGTAAAAGAATGGAGGATATTATGGAATTTAGTTGTGCATTGGAAGGAAAGAAACTTCGAAAAAACTATAAAAAATTTGTGTTGGATATTCCGGAACTGCGGGTGCCAAAAGGATATGCGACGGCTTTGGTTGGTGAAAACGGGGCAGGAAAGACAACCTTATTGGACATCTTGGTCGGATTGCAGCTGAAGCACGAGGGGGAAGTTACATATTTTGGAAAATACGACGAAAAAGACCGCGAAAACGGGCCGGAAGTCAAAGAAAAAATTGGGTATACCGGCACGCAGGGATATTATCTTCCTCATTGGAAGTTAAATCAGATCGGTCAGATCAGCAAAGTATTATTTGAGACATTCGATGAAGAAAAATATATGTATTTTCGGAAAGAACTGGCAATCGGTTCGGAAGATGGAATAGAGAATAAAAAAGTATCGCAGCTGTCCGATGGAAACCGTACTAAATTAATGCTCGCCGGTGTGCTTGCCCGAGAGACGGAGATGCTTGTCTTGGATGAGCCGGCATCCCCATTGGATCCGGTTATGCGGGAAAAATTATGTGCGTTGATCTGTGATTACCTCAATGAAAAAGAGGGCGAGAGAACGGTTCTTTTTTCCACACATAACATCGCAGATATGGAACGAATCACAGACTATGTGATCATCATGGCAAAAGGAAAGATCCTGGCGCAGGGGTTTGTGGAAGAATTGAAAGAAAAGTACCGTGTAATCCGCGGTGAGAAAAAAGATGTCGAGCAGATAAAACCGTGGCTTTTGACAATGACAGAAAATTCTTATGGTTTTGAAGGACTTTGTGAGGTGGACAAAATAGATCACATAGAACCGTTTGAGGTAGCAGAGGAGATTCCGGATCTTTCTAAATTATGTGTGGAATTGATGAAATCCGTATCCGAGGTGGCAAAGGAGGATGTACATGAGTAATATCATTCATAGTTTCCCGGGGTATACGTCGTTTGTATACCGGCTGATATTTATTGGCATATTTCCGCCGGCACTTTTTATATTGACATGGTTTTTTACCGACCCCGCGTACCTGTCGTGGTCGTGGGTTATCGTTTTTTTCTATATTACGTATGAGAGTATAGGAGATTATATGGTGTTTGCGGGAATCTGCAATAAAGAAAATAATAATTACGTTTTTTTGAAAACCTCCTATCTGGGGGAAACGATGTTTCGTCAGGTTGTTCTGGCGGATCTGATACGGCGTTTCGTAGTTGCGGCTGTTATGGGGAGTATAGCGTGGTACCGGGATCCGAGTGGATTGGTCTGCATTTCGATAGGAATGATTTATGCAGTGGCGCTGGTTATCGTCAATGCGACAAGATATTGTGAAGCACTCCTGATTTATCTGGCCGTTTGGGGGATTGCTTTGTGGGGACTTGCATGGCTGGTTGTTCTGGTGACAGAAAAAATAGCAATATGGAAACTAGCGGAACTGACCATGCCAACGAAAATTGTTGTTATGGCAGTTATTATAGCAATCAATGTGATAACAATGCAGCACATGATGCTGCGGGAAAGAGGTGTTATAAATGAGGAATGAATGGAAAGCGATAAAAACGTTATTGCAGCAGAGCTGCTGTAAGAAAAAATGGCTTTGGAGTGCAGCATTTATCTGTCTTGGAATTGTGTGGAAAATTTTGTCACTGAGTGGCAGACCGGAGGTGGCAAAAGATTTTAGTCCGCTGTTTTTTGCGGTCGCCGGGATCATGCCGATGGAAATACTGCTTGTAAATGATATCAGTGGCTTTGTAAAGGGTTCGGTGCTGCGGAAAAAGATCCAGACTACAATGGCGACAAAAAGTATGCTTGCCGGAACGATGATAGCATATCTTATGTATTTAGCGTTTTTGATGATCCTTGGCAGCGTGCGTGAAGGGCAGCCGGAGGTGTATCTGCGGCCAGCATTGGTGTATGGCGTGGGCGTTTGCTTTTTCGGAATTGGTAATGTGTTTTTGTACAAATTTTTCTGGGCTTCTTTGGCAGGAATTTATGTAATCTGCTTTTCAGTCGGATTTGCCATGGGATTTTTTGAGGATCAAATTGATTTTGCAGGATACTGGGAGAAACTTTCCCCGGTGGCCTGTGTGATAGCCGCCGTTTTTCTGATCATTGCCGGTTGTGCCATAAATTTGGTTATGACCCGGATTTTTTATAAGCGTAATTTTTCCAAAAATGCGTTTGGGGCTTCTATGAGAAAATTGGTTTAAAAAAGAATTGACAAAAGTGCTTCTTCCATGTATACTAGTATTCGTTGATGGTTTTTGCTTCGATAGCTCAGTTGGTAGAGCACTTCACTCGTAATGAAGGGGTCGAGGGTTCAAGTCCCTTTCGAAGCTTACCAAAAAGAAGATGTGAGGCACAATGTCTCACATTTTTTTTATTTATTTTTACGTTTTCTTTATAAAAGTTTATGAGCGATGTAATTTTATTCTTGGTGTGAATCCGTTATAATGTTAATTGTGTGTTTGTAGGAAATGTCCGTAAACAGGAAAAAGTATTTGGATAGGAGAATGTTACTATTATGGATAGAAAGGAAACGGAGATTAAAGAGCGAGTATCTGAGTGGTTGAATACGACAGCACTTTGGCAGAAGATTCTTTGTTTTTTACAGATTATTTTATCCGCAGTTATTGTAGTGTTTGCCTTTATGGGGTTAAATGATATCATACCGATTTTCACAACGAATACAGTAGATTTGGTTTTGCTGGCAGTATTGTTTGTGGTCAGCGGTGTTCGACTTTTCCCGGAGAAAAAACTGTGTACTTATATTTACTTTGGCGTCGCTTTACTGATGCTTGGTATTTTGGCAGTTGGTTTTATGTTATGACGTAATTCATTGTAGTAAATTCTGATGAGAAAACTTGACAATTTGTATAAGATAGGATAAAATACTGATATCTCATGTAATTGAGTAAAAAATTGAAATTAATATTACCCCGCAAAAAGATAAGGCGGGCGAGAAAAAAGGAGAAATAGTCATGTTAGAAAAAATGCAGGAACTTATCGCAGATCAGTTGAGCGTTGATGCAGACAGCATCACGGAAGCATCTTCTTTCAAAGATGATTTGGGAGCAGATTCATTGGATCTTTACGAATTGATCATGGCTCTTGAAGAAGAGTATGATGTTGAGATTCCTACAGATGATTTGGAAAGCATTAATACTGTAGGCGATGTAATTAACTTCTTGAAAGACAAAGGTGTAGAATAATTACATCCAAAATACTGTGACTAACAAATGTGAATGGTGTGGTTGCCAGTTTTGTCAGAGGACAGAATTGTCAGCCACCATTTCAAAATATGGGCTTATTTTGACACCATCAGCGAAAGAAAAGGCTCCTGGTGTTTAAGTTGTGTTATTTTGTCATCATTACATGGAATGGAGGAAAAGATGGGTAAGATTGCATTTGTATTTCCGGGACAAGGTGCCCAGAAAGTTGGTATGGGAAAAGAGTTTTATGAGACTTCTCCGATTGCAAAAGAGATTTTTGATAAGGCAAGTGAAGCTGTTGAGCTGGACTTGAAAGCACTGTGCTTTGAGGAAAATGACGACATTAATATTACAGAATATACACAGGTTGCGCTTCTTACAACAAGCGTGGCTATCATGGAAGTGTTGAAAGACCGTGGGATTAAACCGGATGTAGCAGCAGGTCTCAGTCTGGGCGAATATTGTGCTCTGGTAGCAGCAAATTCGATGAATTATATCGACGCGGCAAAAGCTGTCCGTAAACGAGGTATTTATATGCAGGAAGAAGTTCCTGCCGGCGTAGGCGGTATGGCTGCGATCATGGGACTTGAGAGTACAGAGATTGAAAAAGCAATCGCGGATATTCCACAGGTTCAGGTGGCAAATTACAATTGTCCGGGACAGATCGTTATCTCAGGAAAGAAAGAATCTGTAGAGCAGGGCGCAGAAAAATGTAAAGAGGCAGGCGCAAGACGTGCTGTTATGCTTAATGTAAGCGGCCCATTTCATTCTGACCTTTTAAAAGGAGCAGGAGAGAAACTTGAAAAAGTTTTGGATTCGATTGAAATCAATGAGCCACAGATTCCGTATGTGGCAAATGTAAATGCTTCTTACATAACGAAACAAGAAGACATCAAGCCATTGCTTGTAAAACAGGTATCTTCTTCTGTCCGCTGGCAGCAGTCCGTGGAAACCATGGTAGAAGATGGCGTCGACACATTTATTGAATTGGGACCTGGCAGAACACTTGCCGGTTTTAATAAAAAAATTGGAAAAGCCATTGGAAAAGAATTGACGACTTACAGCGTCGGAACAATGGAAGAATTAGAAGCAGTTGTAGCAGCACTTAGTTAAGAAAGGAAACCTTATGTTATTAGAAAATAAGATTGCCGTAGTGACCGGAGCCGGACGAGGAATTGGACGAGGAATCGCTCTTGCATTGGCAAGAGAGGGTGCGATGGTTGTTGTAAATTACAATGGCTCGAAAGAACGTGCAGAAGAAGTGGTTCGCACGATTGAAGAAGCCGGCGGAAAAGCGGCAGCGATTCAGTGCAATATCAGTGATTTTGAGGCGGCAAAGGAATTTTTTGCCAATGTGGTAAAAGAATACGGTAAGATTGATATCCTTGTCAACAATGCCGGAATCACAAAAGACAATTTGATGATGAAAATGTCAGAAGAGGAGTTCCAGAGTGTTATCCAGACAAATCTCGCTGGTACATTCCATGGTGTAAAATTTGTTACCCGCCCAATGATGAAACAGAGACAGGGACGTATTATCAACATTGCTTCCGTATCGGGAGTGATCGGAAATATGGGACAGGCAAACTATTCTGCTTCCAAAGCCGGAGTGATTGGTCTTACCAAGGCAGCAGCGAAAGAACTGGCATCCCGTAATATTACGGTAAATGCAGTGGCACCGGGATTTGTAGCGACAGAAATGACAGATGTTCTTTCGGATTCCGTGAAAGAGGCAGCTGTAGCGACGATTCCATTGGGACGTTTTGGAGAAGTAGAGGACATTGCAGAAACTGTTGTCTTTTTGGCATCGGATAAAGCTAAATACATCACCGGCCAGGTAATCTGTGTCGATGGCGGCATCGCGATCTAAAATTATTCTAGGAGGATTATTTCATGAGTAGAAGAGTAGTCATCACGGGAATGGGAGCTATCACTCCGATTGGAAATACCGTGGATGAATTTTGGAGTAACATTAAAAAAGGCGTTGTGGGAATCGGACCGATCACGCAGATCGATACGACGGATTATAAAGCAAAGCTGGCAGCGGAAGTAAAGGATTTTGATCCGAAAGAACATATGGATCCAAAGTCAGCACGTCGTATGGAACGTTTTGCACAGTTTGCCGTAGCTGCATCCAAGCAGGCACTCGAAGACAGTGAACTGGATCTGGAAAAAGAAGATCCGTTTATGGTCGGCGTCAGTGTAGGATGTGGTATCGGAAGTCTCCAGTGTATGGAGCGCGAGTACAAGAAACTGCTTGACAAGGGACCAAATCGTGTATCTCCTTTGATGATTCCGATGCTGATCTCCAACATTGCCGCAGGAAACATAGCAATTCAGCTGGGATTAAAAGGTAAAAATATTAATATTGTAACCGCATGCGCAACCGGAAATCACAATATCGGGGAAGCATTCCGTTCGATTCAATATGGCGAAGCGGACGTTATGGTTGCCGGTGGTGCAGAAGCTGCGATCACCGAACTTGGCGTGGCAGGATTCACCAGCATGACAGCGTTGTCATTGTCAACGGATCCGATGAAAGCTTCGATCCCATTTGACATCAACCGCAATGGTTTTGTTATGGGTGAGGGTGCCGGTATTCTTGTTATGGAAGAATTAGAGCACGCAAAGAAACGTGGAGCCAAGATTTATGCGGAAATTGTAGGATATGGTGCGACAAACGATGCTTATCATATCACTTCCCCGGCAGAAGATGGAAGCGGTGCAGCAAAAGCTATCGAATTTGCGATGAAAGATGCCGGCGTAAAACCGGAAGAAATCGATTATATTAATGCACATGGAACCAGCACACATATGAATGATATGTTTGAGACAAGAGCGATCAAACTGGCTCTTGGCGAAGAGGCTGCTTATCATTGTAAAGTAAGTTCTACAAAATCCATGGTAGGACATCTTCTTGGTGCTGCCGGTGGTGTAGAATCGATCGCAAGTATCAAATCCATCATGGACAATTATGTACATGTCAATGCCGGATTGACAGATCCGGATCCGGAATGTGATCTTGACTGTGTCAAAGATCATGGAATTGATATGGAAGTGAATACGGTTCTCAGCAATTCACTTGGATTTGGTGGACATAATGCATCTTTAATCTTTAAAAGTTTTAATGAATAATAATCTCAAAAAGCGCGGGAAGATAGGGCGTTGATAGGTTCCCGCGCTTTTAGGATAGAATTCCCACTTGTAAGTTATGAAAAAATATGTTATACAGATATGGAGGACAAAAATATGTTGCTAGATGTAAATGGTATTAAAGAGATTATACCGCATCGCTATCCTTTTTTGCTCGTTGACTGCATCGAAGAGATGGAACCGGGAGTAAAAGCTGTTGGATACAAAAATGTAACCGTTAATGAACCGTTTTTCCAGGGACATTTTCCGCAGCAGCCGGTTATGCCGGGGGTTTTGATCGTGGAAGCATTGGCACAGGTAGGTGCAGTAGCAGTTCTCAGTCTGCCTGAAAATAAAGGAAAACTTGCTTTTTTCGGTGGAATCGATAAAGCAAAATTCCGCAAACAGGTAGTGCCGGGAGACCGCCTTCGCTTAGAGACTGAGATTATCAAATGCAAAGGTCCGATGGGCGTTGGAAAAGCTATAGCCACAGTAGATGGCAAGGTTGCCTGTGAAGCGGAGATCAAATTTATGATTGGATAACTGATGACAGGGTATAATGAAATAATACTGTCACGGGAAACAGAAACATGTTTTTTAGAAGAAAATATTATGGAGGCCTATGATGAAAGAATTTAAACAATGGGAAGGTTTTTCTGGAAGACTTTGGAAAGAAGGGATCGATGTACGTGACTTCATCCAAAAAAACTACAAACCTTATGATGGAGATGAGTCCTTTTTGGCAGGACCAACCGAAGCGACGGATAAGCTTTGGGGCAAATTGCAGGAACTTCAGAAGGAAGAGAGAAAAAAAGGTGGCGTTCTGGACATGGAGACAGAGGTTGTTTCCTCTTTGACATCCTATGGCCCTGGATATATCAGTGAAGACTTAAAGGATTTGGAAAAAGTAGTTGGTCTTCAGACAGATAAGCCATTGAAACGTGCATTTATGCCTTATGGTGGTATCCGTATGGCAGAGCAGTCCTGCACAATGTATGGTTATCAGCCAAGCGAGAAATTGCATGAGATTTTTACAAAGTATCACAAAACACACAGTGATGCGGTATTTGAAGTATACACACCTGAGATGAAACGTATGCGTCACAATAAGATTTTGACCGGACTTCCGGATACTTACGGACGTGGACGTATCGTCGGCGATTACCGTCGTGTGGCATTGTATGGTATCGATGTCCTGATTGAAGAGAAAGAGAAAGATTTTGCCGGAAGCGAACGCCGCAGTATGCGCAGCAAAGATTATCGTATCCGTGAAGAGATCGCAGAGCAGATCAAATGTCTGAAAGGCATGAAAGAAATGGCTGCTTCTTATGGTTATGATATTTCCGAACCTGCGAAAGATGCAAGAGAAGCATTCCAGTGGCTGTATTTCGGATATCTTGCTGCCATCAAGACACAGAATGGTGCCGCAATGAGTGTTGGACGTGTTTCCACATTCCTTGATATTTACATTGAAAGAGACCTTGCCAATGGAACATTGACAGAGGTAGAGGCACAGGAATTGGTTGACCATATGACAATGAAATTCCGTATGGTTAAATTCGCTCGTATTGAGTCTTACAACCAGTTGTTCTCCGGAGACCCTGTATGGGCTACCGTAGACGTTGCCGGTATTGGTATGGACGGACATTCCCAGGTAACAAAGACATGTTTCCGTTTCCTTCATACATTGGAAAACATGGGACCATCTCCGGAGCCAAACCTTACTGTATTGTATTCTTCTCATTTGCCGGAGGCATTTAAGAAATATGCATCTCACATTTCCATCGAGACAAGTTCCGTACAGTATGAAAATGATGATGTAATGCGTCCGGTATGGGGCGATGATTATTCGGTATGCTGCTGTGTATCTGCGACAGAGACAGGAAAAGAGATCCAGTTCTTCGGAGCTCGTGCAAACCTTGCAAAATGTCTCCTTTACGCAATTAACGGTGGTATCGATGAGAAAAACAAAGTACAGGTTGGACCGGAATATCGTCCGATCACAAGTGATGTACTTGATTATGATGAAGTCATGGATAAATATGACAAGATGATGACATGGCTTGCTCAGACCTATGTAGAGACATTGAACATGATTCACTACATGCACGATAAATATTATTATGAAGCATCCCAGATGGCATTGATCGATACGGATGTAAGACGTACTTTCGCAACAGGTATTGCAGGATTCTCTCATGTAGTAGATTCTCTTTCTGCAATCAAATATGCAAAAGTAAATGTAATCCGTGATGAAGATGGATTGGCTGTAGATTACAAAGTAGAGGGAGACTTCCCACGCTATGGTAACGATGATCCACGTGCTGACGAGATTGCTGTATGGCTTCTCCGCACATTCATGGATAAACTTCGTAACTGCCATACTTACCGTGATTCTGAGCCTACGACATCGATCCTTACGATCACATCCAACGTCGTCTACGGTAAAGCAACCGGTGCTCTTCCGGATGGAAGAAAAGCAGGTGAGCCATTGTCACCTGGTGCAAACCCGGCATACGGAGCAGAGCAGAACGGTCTTCTCGCTTCCTTGAACTCCGTTGCAAAACTTCCTTATGAAGAAGCTTTGGATGGTATCTCAAATACCCAGACCATCAATCCGGGAGCACTTGGAAATACACATGAAGAGCGCGTGAAGAACCTTGTTCAGGTAATGGATGGTTACTTTGATCAGGGAGCACATCACTTGAATGTCAATGTGTTTGGCAAAGAAAAATTGATCGATGCAATGGAGCATCCGGAAAAAGAAGAGTATGCAAACTTTACGATTCGTGTATCCGGTTACGCTGTAAAATTCATCGACTTGACTAGAGAGCAGCAGCTTGACGTTATCGCAAGAACCTGCCATGAAACATTATAAATAGCATTGGAGGTTTAACCGTGGAAGAAAGAATTGGCTATGTCCATTCTTTAGAAAGTTTCGGTTCTGCGGATGGACCGGGAGTACGGTATATCATTTTTCTGAGTGGCTGCAACATGCGCTGTCAGTTCTGCCACAATCCGGACACCTGGGACATCAAAGCAGGGAAGGAATACACGGCTTCTCAATTGTTAAAAACTGCAAACAGATACCGTCCTTACTGGGGAAGTGAGGGCGGTATTACTGTGAGCGGAGGAGAGCCGTTATTACAGATCGACTTTTTATTGGAATTATTTGAAAAAGCAAAGGAAATGGGCATTCATACGACCCTGGACACCAGTGGAAATCCCTTTACGACAGAAGAACCGTTTTACTTAAAATGGAAAGAACTGATGAAAGTAACGGATCTGGTCATGCTTGACATCAAGCACATTGATGAAGAACAGCACAAGATCCTGACGGGAAAAACTGGGAAAAATATACTGGAGATGGCAAGGCAGATGTCCGAGATGGGGCAGCCGATGTGGATCCGTCATGTATTGGTTCCGGAGCGTAATGATACCGATGAATATCTTCACCGTCTTGCAGATTTTATCAAGACATTGAAAACGGTAGAACGAGTAGAGGTTCTTCCCTATCATACGTTAGGTGTGTTTAAATGGGAAAATCTCGGAATCCCTTATAAATTAGAAGGAATTGATCCCCCGACCGCGGAGCGCGTGGAAAATGCGAAACGTATTTTGGGGGCAGAATAGAGAGGATAAAAACTCCCCCTGTGGCAAAAGACCATAGGGGGAATTTTTTAACAAGTAAATTTTTTTAAAAAAAATATTGACCAACGGTCATTTTTGTGATAAACTACTGGTGAATTAAGAAATGACTACTAGTCATTTTTGATAATTAGTATCAAAAGGAGGTTGCCAGTAATGGTTAAGTTTGGAAAGTTTATTACAAAGCACAAATTATTCATTCTTATTCTTGGCGTGCTGCTTATCATCCCGTCGATGATCGGTATGGTCAAGACGAGAGTCAATTATGATGTACTTAGTTATCTGCCAGATTCCCTCGAGACAGTATCCGGTCAGGATATCATGGTAGACGAATTTGGTATGGGGGCATTTTCCATGGTTATCGTGGAAAATATGGATAACAAAGACGTAGTTGCTTTGAAAGAAAAATTGGAGAAAGTAGATCATGTTGAAAAAATCATATGGTATGATAGTGTAGCAGATATTTCACTGCCGACCGACATGCTTCCGAATGAATTAAAAGAGGCATTGTTCAATGGGGATGCGACGATGATGATCGCGTTGTTTGATAATACGACATCATCTGAGGATACGATGCAGGCAGTCACAGATATGAGAAATATGGTAAAAGATCAGGCATTTATCAGTGGTATGTCAGGAATCGTTACCGATATTAAAAATCTGGTACAGGCAGAACTTCCGGTATATATCGTTATTGCAGGTATTCTTGCATTGATCGTATTGCTTATCACGATGGAATCAATCGTGACACCGGTATTGTTCCTTTTGTGTATCGGATTAGCCATCCTTTACAATATGGGAACCAATATCTTTCTGGGACAGATATCCTACATCACACAGGCGTTGACCGCAGTACTTCAGCTTGGAGTTACGATGGATTATTCCATCTTCCTTCTGGAAAGTTATCAGGCAAACAAAGTACGTTTTGACAATGACAAAGAACGTGCGATGGCACATGCGATCAGTAATACATTCAAATCCGTTGTCGGAAGTTCCATCACGACAGTGGCCGGATTTGCTGCATTGTGTTTTATGACATTTGCTTTGGGACGCGACCTTGGAATCGTTATGGCAAAAGGAGTTATCATCGGAGTTATCGTTTGTATCACCTTGCTGCCTTCCTTGATCCTGTTCTTTGATAAATGGATCGATAAGACGACACACCGTGCCATCTTCCCGAATTTCCATAAATCGAGTGCTTTTATTACAAGACATAGAGTCATTCCACTGCTTATTTTTGCCATATTGTTTGTTCCTGCATTTTATGGAAATAATCATGTAAAAGTATATTACAATCTGGATCAGGGACTTCCACAGGATCTGGATTCGGCGATTGCCAATAAGAAACTGGAAGAAAAGTTCAATATGAACAACATGCATATCCTTCTCTTGAAAAATGGTCTTTCAAGTAAAGAGAAAAATGATATGAAAAATGAAATTGAAAAAATAGACGGAGTCAAATGGGTACTCGGCATGAATTCCATCGTAGGAGCCAATGTACCGGATGACATGATTCCAAACAAATACAAAGACATGCTAAAGAGTGATAACTGGGAATTGCAATTTATCTGTTCGGATTATAAGACGGCGACAGATCAAGTCAATGCCCAGATTGCTTCCATCAATGATATTGTGAAAAAGTACAGCAAAGATTCGATGGTAATTGGTGAAGCACCGCTTACGAAAGACTTGCAGGATGTAACGGATGTTGACCTTGCAACGGTAAACTACCTGTCAATCGGAGCGATCTTCCTGATCATATTATTGACATTTAAGTCAATCTCACTGCCGGTTATCCTGGTAAGTGTAATCGAATTTGCTATCTTCCTTAATATGTCGTTCCCGTATTACAGCGGAATTGAACTTCCTTTTGTGGCAAGTATCGTTATCGGAACCATTCAGTTAGGAGCGACAGTAGATTATGCGATATTGATGACGACAAGATATCATAAAGAGCGTGTCGTAAATCAGAAGACAAAGAAAGAAGCAGTCGAGATCGCACACAAGACTTCGATGAAATCCATTATTATCAGTGGGCTGAGTTTCTTTGCCGTAACCTTTGGTGTATCAGCATACTCAAGTATTGATATGATCAATGCGATCTGTACCTTGCTTTCAAGAGGAGCCGTGATCAGTACGATCAGTGTAATCCTGATCCTGCCGGCGATGCTTTACCTCTTTGATAAAGTAATCTGCAAGACGACATGGGATATGCGTAAAATCAATTATTAATGAATGATAGAAAGGATGAGCGTTATGAATCGAAATAGAAAACTCAATCGTATTAGTAAGACAGTCATTTCCGGACTTTTGGTGACAAGTCTGGTAGTATCCAATGGTGCCTATGCCAATGCACAGAAAATTTCCAAAGATGAATCTGTTTATGTAAATGCAGATGAAAGCGGAGCAACGACAAAAATTACCGTTTCCAACTGGTTGAAAAATGCCGGAATCAATGGAACGATCAACGATGAATCGGATCTGAAAGACATTCAGAATGTCAAAGGAGATGAGACATTTACCCAGAACGGTGATGATGTACAGTGGAGTGCCGGTTCCAATGATATTTATTATCAGGGAACAACGGATAAAGAACTTCCGGTAGGGGTTGAGATTAAATACGAATTGGATGGAAAAGAAATTGCTGCAAAAGATCTTCTTGGACAGAGTGGTAAATTGAAAATTACCGTTTCTTATACCAATAAATCCAAATCCACACAGACGATCAATGGTGAAAAACAGGAAATGTATACCCCGTTTGTCATGGCAACCGGAATCATTCTTCCGGATGACAAATTCAGTAATGTGGAAGTAGATGACGGAAAAATCATCAATGAAGGGTCCAATAATATCGTTGTCGGATTCGGTATGCCGGGTATGGCTGAGAGTCTGGATCTCGATGAGGATGCCGCAGATAAACTTCCGGAAGGCTTCACCGTAACTGCGGATGTGACAAATTTCTCCATCGGAAATACGATCACATTTGCCAGTCCAAGTATTTTGAGCGATCTGGAACTGGATGACATCGATGATCTGGATGATCTCGAAAATAAATTGGAAAAATTAGTAGATTCTTCCGAGGATCTTGTAGATGGTTCCAAAAAACTTTCCAATAAAATGGGTGAATTGGAAGATAAGTTCGACGATTACCAGGACGGTGAAAAATCTTTGAACAAAGGAATTAAAGATCTGGTAAACGGTGGAACAACATTGAAAAAAGGTGTAAAAGACTATACTAACGGCGTGGATACCCTGGCAAAAGGGACACAGAGTTATGTCAATGGAGCAAAACAGATTACGGACGGAAACAAGAAATTGTATGAAGCCGTAAAAGATATGCCATCTTCCTATAAGGAATTTTCCGATGGTCTGCAGGCCTATACAAAAGGCGTTGATACACTTGCGGATACCAAGACAGCAAAACAGCTGACAGATGGTGCCGACGCGGTGACAGCCGGAATCGGAACATTGAATGAAAACTTAGGAAAACTGGAAAGTTCTTATGATAATTATAAACTTCTTGCAGATGGATTGAAAGCACAGGCTGCCCAGATTAGCGATCCGACACAGAAAGCAACGATTCTTGCTTATGTACAGAAGTTGGAAGAATTGTATCGGGGACAGAAAGCAAGTGTAGGAGCACTGGTAAGTGCGACAAATAAAGAAAGCACATTGAAATCCGGTGCAAGCCAGGTGGCAGTCGGTATTAAAAAAGTGATGACAGGTGCACAGACTCTTTCCGGTAATTCTGCAACCCTTCGGTCTGCAGACCAGAAATTGACTTCCAGCATCGCAACATTGACAGCGAGCGTGAAGAAACTGAGCGAAGGAAGTAAGACACTGAGCAGCAATGATCGTAAATTACTGGCAGGAGCAAAGAAAATCCTGAAAGCCAGCAAATCCGTAAAATCCGGAAGTGACAAACTGATCAATGGTGCCAATAAATTGAAAAAAGGAAGCAATAAGCTTCATAAGGCAACCGGTAAAGTTGCAGATGGTATCGGAAAACTTTCTGATGGTGCAGATGATCTTTACGAAGGAATGGATAAATTCGATCAGAAGGGAATCCAGAAACTGAACAATGTTTACGAAGATGACATTAAGACATTGAAGACCAGACTGGAAAAATTGACGGATATGTCAAAAGATTATACAAACTTCTCCGGAATCAGTAAAGGAATGGACGGAAAGGTTAAATTCGTGATCGAGACGGCAGAAGTGAAGAAAGATGATGAACAATAAAAACCACTTGTGGCAGGAAAGGATGTGAATGAAGTGGGCAGACTCGATGAAAAAAAGAAGAAAAAGCGTGAGGATCTACTCAATGCGACGTATGAGTTGTTTACTTCCAAAGGCGTATTTGACACATCTATTTCGGACATCGTCAAAAAAGCCAATATGGCAAAAGGAACCTTTTATCTTTATTTTAAAGATAAGTATGATATACGAAACGCATTGATCACAAAAAAGGCGGGCGAGCTTTTCTCAGTTGCATATGAGAAGATGTACCGGAAAAAGTTTTCTTCTCTGGAAGCAACGGTAATCTGCGCCGCGGATGTTATCATCGACCAGCTGAATGAAGATAAGACACTGTTGGAATTTATTGCCAAAAACCTCCAATGGGGACTTTTCCATAAAGTACTTTTAGAAGGGGAAAATGATGTGTCAAAGAGCTTCTTTGACTGGTATAGCGAATTAATCGCAACTTCCGGGCGTAAATTCAAAAACCATGAGTTAGTCATTTATATGATCGTGGAATTGATCAATTCGACCTGCTACAATGTGATCCTGCACGAAGAGCCGGTAGGACTTCCGGAACTCAAAGAGGAACTTCACCAGTTGATTCCGGTGATCCTGCGCACGCAGGAGATCGTAGAGAAATCATAAAACGATAAAAAACCACTTTGCTGATACAAAATGACATCAACAAGGTGGTTTTTCTTTACATAATGTTCATTTTGTCATAATTGACTTCTCTCGGTAAATAAACTATAATAGTCTCTAGCAATGAATTTGAAAGGCAAGGTTTAATATTATGATTCCAACGATAAAAATTATATGTATGATAGTTTGTCCCCTGATCGCACTTGTTGTTTTGGGGATTGCATATTATAAAATTCACAAACGTTCCAGCAAACTGGAAACGGGGCTGCCGGGAGCACTTGGATACGGCTTTCTTGGCTATTTGTGGCAGTACTTGATCTTTTCTTTCCTGGCAATGTACCTTATGGCACTTGTATTTAAAGGAGTATCCGGGATTGGCAAGGTCGGTGTGTCTTTTGGACTGACATTTCTGAGTACCGCATTTACGATCGCTGCGCTGTACTGGGGAATCTATCTGACAAATGAAAAGAAGCGTTCGCTCTATCGAAGTGCGGTAGTGGGAATCGGATTTTCCCTTGGCAAAGTGGCAATTGAACTGGTACAGCCATATTTTTACAGTGCTTATGCGTCCATCCGCATTAATAACGGACAGATTGGGAAAGAAACCGATTATATGAAAGCCATTGAGCGCACGACAATTCCTTCGATGTTAGAGGGAACCTACAAATGTTTGCTGATGTTTATCGTTATTATGGCGATTACCTTGATCATGGCAAAATATTATGAAGAGCGCAAAGTACATCATGCCTGGATTACCGGAGCGGTAATTTATGAGGTTATCATGCTGATCAATCAGTTGTTTGTCAACGTGATTCCAAGTGGAATTGCACAGAAAATTGTGGTTTTGATTGTGCTGACCGTGATCGCAGTGATCTGTGGCAGTGTTGTCTGGCACTGGTTTAAGACAGATGAGATCGAACCGGATCCAAGAAAGATCCTGTCTGCCGGAAAGGAAGCCTGAAACATGGAAAGACTCGATAAGCAATTTGCTTTTTTTCGTGAGATCGATAAGGAAAAGAAGATTGGAAGACAGACGTATCTGACCGGAGCAGAGCGCAAGGAAAATGATGCGGAGCATGCCTGGCATATGGCGATTATGACGTTATTACTCAGTGAATATGCCAATGAAAAAATCGACGTATTAAAAACGGTTTCGATGCTTTTGATCCATGATCTTGTGGAGATCGATGCCGGGGACACGTATGCATATGATGAAGCAGGAAAGGCGACGCAGCGGGAACGTGAAGTGAAGGCAGCAGACCGCATTTTCTCTATTTTGCCGGAGGAGCAGGGAAAAGCTCTGCGGGCTCTCTGGGAAGAATTTGAAGCCAGAGAGACACCGGAGGCAAAATTTGCCAGAACAATGGACAATATCCAGCCGCTTATGCTGAATGCGGCGACCGATGGCAAAGCGTGGGAAGAACACGGGGTACATCTTTCCCAGGTACTTGGCAGAAATGAGCGCACTGCGGAAGGGTCTGAAGTACTTTGGAAGTATGCCTATGAGACATTTATCCGTCCGAATGTGGAAAAAGGACGATTACAGGAGGATGATATTGAAGAAGATTCGCTTGGATAAATATTTATCCGATCATACCGAATGGACGAGAAGTCAGATTAAAAAGAAGGTGGCATCCGGACTGGTAAAAGTTCAGGATGCTGTGATCAAAGATGCTGGATATAAGGTGTCCGCAGAGGATGTCATTGAGATGGAAGGACAAAGAATCTGCGGACAGCAGTACCAGTATCTTCTTTTTCATAAGCCTGCCGGAATCGTGTCTGCCACAGAGGATACGAGAGAAGAGACGGTTTTGGATGCCGTGCGCCGCGGTGGTTTTGCGGGGGAAGGGGAAGTGCCGTTTTTGGCAAAAGATCTGTTTCCGATGGGGCGGCTTGATAAGGATACGGAAGGACTTCTTATCCTTACCAATGATGGAGAACTGGCACACCGGCTTTTGGCCCCAAAGTTCCATGTAGAAAAGACATATCTGGTGCAATTGGATACAGCAGTGAGTGGAGAAGATGTGCTGCACATGAAAGAAGGACTGGACATCGGAGAGAAGCAGCTGACGAAGCCCGCCAAGATGGAAATTCTTTCCGAACGAGAATGCTTTCTTACGATCACGGAAGGAAAATTTCATCAGGTGAAGCGGATGTTTCATAAACTCGGAAAAGAAGTCGTTTATCTGAAACGTGTGGCGATGGCGGGAATCAAGCTGGAAGATTCGCTGGAAAAGGGACAGTGGCGGCAGCTGACAGAAAAAGAAATTGAAAAGTTAAAGGAGCAGGCAGATGGCAAAAAAGAAATATTATGCAGTGAAGAAGGGAAAAACACCGGGAATCTATCTGACGTGGAATGACTGTAAAGCGCAGACCGATGGATATTCCGGGGCGATTTACAAAAGTTTCCAGTCTGCGGAAGAGGCAGAAAATTTTGTCCGGGGAACGGCAGCAGCCGCTGGTGGAAATGGGGCAGAAAATGGCGAAGAAACGGTACAGCCTGACGAAGATACGGCGGTTGCTTATGTAGACGGAAGCTATAATGTCGCAACCGGCGAGTACAGTTGTGGTGTCGTATTTTTGTATGAGGGAAAAGAAGAGACAATGGCACAAAAAGGAGAAGACGAAGAACTGGCGCAGATGCGGAACGTGGCTGGCGAGATCCTGGGATCGCAGCTTGCGATGGAACTTGCTGTCAAACGGGGGATTCGGAAGATAAAAATTTATCATGATTATCAGGGAATCGCTTCGTGGTGCCTGGGGGAATGGAAGACAAACAAAGAGGGAACGAAAGCTTATAAAAAATATTATGATTCGGTGCAGGACAAATTGCAGGTGACCTTTGTCAAGGTAAAAGGTCACTCCGGCGACCATTACAATGATATGGCGGACGAGTTGGCGAAGAGCGTAATATTTTAACACTTAATTCACACTTTTTTGACGTTCTATTCAATTTTTTAAGATATGATAGAAAATAGATAGGAAGTGATAGCATTGAAAAATGTATTGAGTCGTTTAACAACGAAAAAAGAAGGGGACATCGAAGTGGTCAATGTCATTCCGGAGGATGGAAATGAAATATATCTGCCACAGACCGGTGACCTTTTAGATATGGAAAAACAGTACCGCCAGATCATGTTTTTTTATGAGGCGGGCATACAGCAGGTAACCGCAAAACTGGAAATATTGAATAAAGAATTTCAGTATTGCAATGACCGGAATCCAATCGAAAATATTAAAAGCCGTGTAAAATCGGCGGATAGTATTATCGAGAAAATGAAGAAAAAGGGACTGCCCCTTACGATCAGCTGTATGATGGGAAATATTCACGATATCGCCGGAGTGCGCGTGATCTGCCCATTTATAACAGATGTATACCATGTAGCGGCGATGCTGATGAATCAGACGGATGTCGAAGTTATCCGCGTGAAAGATTACATAGAACATCCGAAAGACAATGGATATCGAAGTCTGCATGTGATCGTTATGGTGGACGTTTTCTTCTCGGATGAAAAGAAAAAAGTGCCGATTGAAATACAATTTCGTACGATCGCGATGAATTTTTGGGCAAGTACGGAGCATCAGCTTCGTTATAAGAAAGAAGAAAAATTTACGCCGGAGATGCATAAGCAGTTAAAGCGGTGTGCCGATCTGATGGCACGTGCGGACCGCAAGATGCAGCGGCTGGCAGAACAATGTCAAACAGAGGAAGGCCGGTAATAGTCTTCCTCTGTTTTGCATTATATATTCTATTATTTTGCATTCTTTTTTGCTTCTTTACAAAACTGCATTTGTGAGCAGATGGCCGCATGACCGCGGCGGTCTGCTTTTTTATAGCATCCTCCATATACTTTGACAAGACCGTCCTTTTCGGAATCAATAAGTCCATCCGGCTGCAGAAGATGTGCTTTTGTATTGTCGGCAAGCTGGGTGTGCAGGATGTGAACGATTTCCTTTTTCAGATCCGGATCTTCGACAGGGAAGAGGATCTCGACACGTTTATCTAAGTTTCGTGGCATCCAGTCAGCACTTCCCATGTAAATCTCCGGACTGCCGTCATTTTCAAAATAGAAAATACGAGAATGTTCCAAAAACGTACCGACGATGGAACGCACCTGAATGGTTTCGCTCATGCCGGGAACACCCTGTTTTAGACAGCAGATACCACGGACGATCAATTCGATCTGAACACCGGCAGCAGAGGCCTCGTAAAGAGCATTGATGATGCCGGCATCACACAGAGAGTTCATCTTTGCGACGATACGAGCCGGTTTCCCCATCGCTGCGTAGTCGCGTTCACGGTTGATCAGTTCGACAAAACGTGTGCGGAGCCAAGTCGGGGCCAATGCCAGTTTATTCCAGGAGAGAGGCTCGGAATAACCGGAGAGCATGTTAAATACGGCGGTTGCATCTTCGCCATAGGCACGTTTACACGTAAACATACCCATATCGGTATAAAGCTTTGCCGTAGAATCGTTGTAGTTACCGGTTCCGAGGTGGACATACCGGCGGATTCCCTCTTCTTCGCGTCGTACGACAAGTGTGATCTTGCTGTGTGTCTTTAATCCGACGAGACCATAAATAACATGGCAGCCGGCCTTTTCCAGTTTTCTCGCCCAGACGATATTGTTTTCCTCATCAAACCGAGCTTTCAATTCGACCAGAACCGTAACCTGCTTTCCGTTTTCAGCCGCCTGCGCTAACGAAGCAATGATCGGCGAATTGCTGCTGACACGGTACAATGTCTGCTTGATCGCAAGAACATCCGGGTCTTTGGCGGCAAGACGTACAAAATTAACGACTGGATCAAAGGTCTCGTAAGGATGGTGGAGCAGAATATCTTTCTGACGGATCTGTTCAAAGAGATCGCCGTCCATATCAAGCCCCTTCGGCGGCTGTGGGGTGTAAGGTTCTTCTTTCAGGTGATCAAAGCCGTCCATACCATACACTTTCATTAAAAAGGTAAGATCGAGCGGACCGCGGATGGTAAAAATATCCTCCTGTTGGATCTGCAGTTCTTTTTTTAATATTTTTAACAAGCGTTTATCAATTCCCTGTTCGACTTCCAGACGGATTGCCTCGCCCCATTGGCGTTTCTTTAACTGGCGTTCGATTTCAATCAAAAGGTCGGCAGCTTCGTCCTCGTCAATCGTAAGATCGGCATTTCGCATGACACGGTATGGGGTCGCATCCAATACTTTGTAATTTAAAAACAGTTTCTGTATATTTTTTTCAATGATCTGTTCCAGCAGAATAATGCAGGTCTCGCCTTCTTTTTCAGAAGGAATAGTTACAATTCTTGGAAGAACGGAAGGTACCTGAACCGTGGCAAAATCAATGGTGTCTTTCCTCTTTTTGTCCATTAAAAGTGCCGCGATATTGAGTGACTTATTGCGGATCAATGGGAATGGACGGGAAGAGTCTACAGCCATCGGTGTCAATACCGGATACACCTCGCGCATAAAATAGCGGTCTACATATTCTGCCTGCTCAGCATTCAATGCCTCATACTGCGTTACGATCGTCAGTCCGTTGTGTTTTAGAGCCGGCAGAAAAGAACGGTTGTAGGTATTGTACTGTTTTTCTACCAATTCATGTGTTCCCGTGGAAATGATCGCAAGCTGTTCTTTGGGAGTCAGTCCTGCGATATCTTTTTTAGTGTATTTTGCATGCACCATATCTTTCAGAGAAGCCACGCGGATCATGAAAAATTCATCCAGGTTGGATGCGGTAATACTTAAAAATTTCAAGCGTTCCATAAGCGGAATATTTTTATCACGTGCTTCCGAAAGAACTCGGTAATTAAAACCGAGCCAGCTTAATTCTCGATTGTAAAAATTTGTCATTTCAGCATCCCCTCTTTCTTTTTTAATACCGGACGGATGCCGAATACTTCTTCAAATACATCCGCTTTGCGGTGAAATAGCCCTTTTTCCAATGTGATATCCTGCAGTGTGTAAGCCGTGATCTGCAGGGAATTTTCTTTGAGACTCATACGTACTTTCTGAATCCTCTGATGATTACTCTTGTCAAGAACATTTGCCAGTTTCAGGATCGCACACAGTTTGACGATGGTGATATACTGGTCTTTGGTGATCTCTTCCTCGTCAATGTCCTGATAATCCGGGAAATATTCATTATTGTACCGTACGATATTTGCTGCCATAACGCGTTCAATGTGCGAAATTCCGATGATTTCCGTACTCATAATGATCTTATAGGAATTTTCGCGTGTCTGCGCCATATTAACAAACGCACCGCAGCTGTGTAAGATTACGGCAATCTGCAGAAGCAGACGTTCACGTTTGCCAAGTCCGTGAAGTTTTCGGATATTGTCAAATATTTCGGTGGCAAGATAGACGACATTTTCAATATGTGCCATGTCGCATTGGTAACGAATGGCGATATTTTTTGCCGATTCGATAATATCTTTTGAAAAATCGTGCGTCGGCCGTATTTTTTCCCGTCGTTCCGCGTAATCTGCCACCATGCTGTCACACAGATCGATCGCGGAGAGATACAGGTCATTGCATTTGGTAAGAGCACCGATCTTGCGGAATAAAAGCAGTGTCGGCAGGATCTGATCCATATGTGCGAGGCCGAGATGGCTCGCATTTTTGATCTTTTCAAAATCTTTTCGCGAGATCAATCCCTGAAATTCCGGATCTTTCTCGGACAGCCGTGCTTTGATCTCCGGCAGATTGCTTCCGACGGCGATAATATGACGAACTTTTTTCTGGCTAAGATATAAATTGTAAAAAGTTGTTAAATCCTTATCGAGATAATCCAAGATTAATTCATTATAATGAAATACTTCGGATTCCATCGTGTGAAGCAGTTCATTGATCCTGGTCGAACCGAGTTTCAGATTCTGTGTAAATTCCAATACGCCATGGCGGAAAAACGAAAACTGTACGCTTCCGGCACTCATATCTACGATCAGGGCACCTTCGTCAATCAGATCGTCAAAATAGGATTCCTTCATGGAAATGGCTTTATAATATAAAAAGCGCTGTTCGCTGTTACTCAGAATTTTTACTTTGATGTCCGTCTGCAATTTGATCTGATCCAGTACGATCAGGCGGTTGGAAGCCTCACGGAGCGCATCCCCGCTATATGCCTGATAGGAAGTTACTTTGTATTCTTCCATAATTTTTTTGAAATCTTTTAATACCCGGCAGATTTCGGACAATGTCTTATAGGTAATCTGGTGTTTGGCAAATATTTCTGATCCGATCGACAATTTGTGGCGAATATGGGTAAGCTCAATGATACCCTTTCCTTTTGATACCTCATATATTTTCATGGAAAGACCATTGGAACCTACATCAATTGCCGCATAGGTAGTTATTACCATGGAAGTTCCTCCCTTCATTAGGATCTAAATGTATGGAAATCAAGGACTCTTACGTGCAAGCACGACGATTCATTGATTTCCATACATTAGATCCTGTATAGTTACTTTTATTATAATATTTTTTTGTAAAAATGACTAGTATTTTATGTAAAAATCAGCTAAAATATATGTGTAATTTACGACAAATTTTGAAGACGTGATATTTGGAAAGAGAGGAATAAAAATGAAGACGAGTGATTTTTTCTTTGATCTGCCAAAAGAACTGATCGCACAGGACCCTTTAGAGGACCGAAGTGCGTCACGGCTGATGGTACTTCATCGAAAAACAGGAATGATTGAACATAAACACTTTACGGATATTATAGATTATCTGAACCCGGGAGACTGCCTGGTGCGCAATAATACAAAGGTAATTCCGGCGAGACTGTATGGGACGCGGGAAGATACCGGAGCGGTGATCGAGCTGCTCTTATTAAAAAGAAGAAAAGATGACATCTGGGAGACGTTGGTAAAACCCGGAAAGAAAGCGCGTACCGGTGCGCAACTCTCATTTGGAGAAGGGCTTCTTAAAGGAGAGATTATCGATGTGCTGGAGGACGGCAACCGCCTGATTCAATTTTCCTACGAGGGAATTTTTGAAGAGATTTTAGACCAGCTTGGTCAGATGCCGCTTCCCCCATATATTACCCATAAATTGCAGGATAAAAACCGCTATCAGACGGTGTATGCCAAATACGACGGATCCGCGGCAGCTCCGACAGCCGGCCTTCATTTTACCAATGAATTGTTTGAAAAATTGGAGAAAAAAGGGGTGATCGTCGCCAATGTTACGCTTCATGTGGGTCTTGGCACATTCCGGCCGGTAAAAGTGGACGATGTGACACAGCATCACATGCATTCGGAGCATTATTTTATCGAACCGGAAGAGGCTGAGAAGATACGAAAAGCCAAAGAAAATGGCGGCCGTATTATCTGTGTTGGGACGACAAGCTGCCGTACTCTGGAGTCGGCAGCCGATGAAAATGGAAATATCAAAGCCTGTGAAGGGGATACAGAGATCTTTATTTATCCGGGATATTCCTTTAAAATTATGGATGAGTTGATCACGAATTTCCATCTGCCGGAGTCTACCCTTTTGATGCTGGTTTCTGCACTTGCCGGAAAAGATTTTATTATGAAGGCGTATGAAGAGGCGGTAAAGGAAAGGTATCGATTCTTTTCGTTTGGAGATGCTATGTTTATCACAGATTAATGATTCGGGAATTCATGTGCTGCTACGGAACCGCGTGGTGTCTGCATGCAGGGAATTTTAAATTTGAAACAAGGAGGGACTTTATGAGAAAAAAGAAAATGTTGTTCATATATAATCCGTGTGCCGGAAAAGGGGCGATGAAATCCAAACTCTCCGATGTGATGGAGACGTTTATGCGAGCCGATTACGAGGTAACTGTGTATGCGACCCAGCGGGAGCGCGAGGCGACGGAACTGGTCATGGAGTTGGGCGAAAAATATGACCGTATTGTCTGTTCTGGGGGAGACGGCACTCTTCACGAGGTGACGCAGGGATTGATGAATATGCCGGCTGAGAGCCGTCCGGTGTGTGGTTATATTCCAACCGGAACTGTCAATGATTTTGCCCGGGGACTGAAACTTCCGACACGTGTGCGAAATGCTGCAAAAACAGCGGTTGCCGACAAAATCAAACCGATGGATATCGGTCTGATGAATGGCGAAGTATTTACGTATGTAGCGGCTTTTGGTGCATTTACATCCGTTTCGTATGAGACCCCACAGGCATTTAAAAATCTGCTCGGACGTGCTGCCTACATCGTGGAAGGTATGGGTCAGGTGGGAAATATCAAAGCTTATCCGATGACAATCGAAACAAAAAATGAGAAAATCACGGACGAGTTTTTGTTTGGAATGGTCAGCAATGCGAAAAGTGTCGGAGGCTTTACTTTTTTTAAAAAAGGACAGGTTTCGCTTAATGACGGTGAATTTGAAGGAATCTTTATCCGCAAGCCAAAGAATCCGCAGGAATTGCAAGCTGTGATCAATTCGTTTGTGACTTTGAAACCAAATGACCAGATTATCGGCGTACACAGCGATTATTTTCGTATCACTTCCGATCAGGAGGTCGCTTATACCTTAGACGGCGAAAATGGCGGAAGCCACAAAAAGGTGGAGATTGAGTGCTGTTACCGCCCAATCGAGTATGTATGTGGATAGAAAACATGACTTTATTTTGCCAAACTTTGGACAAAAAACTGTCAAAGTGATCTATTATACTTGGCATTGTAAATAAAAAAGTAACCGAAATAGTTACACTAAAAAATAGACAGGGGGAACCTTAATTATGAGAAAGATGTTTAAGAAAATGTGCATAGGCGCATGTGGGCTTATGTTTGTACCGATTTTAGCAATGGTGCCGGTAAATGCTGAAAATGCATCATCCACTCAGGTGCCAATGGCAGCGACCGGAAGTATCGAAGGAACACCGGTGCCATCTGTTTCACCGTCTGCCAGTCCGGCAGCGACAGCATCGGCCAGTCCGGCAGCTTCTGCGACACCAACTGCGACACCGGTAGTTGGCGCGTTTAAGACGTTGATTCCGGATGCGAATTTCCGAAAAGTTGTAAATGATCTGATTTTTGGCGGTGCAGTAAAAGACGATGAAAATCTGACCGCAGTAATGCAGGAAAAGATCGGTGAATATACCGGTAAACTTAACATCAGCGGAAAAGAAATCAGTAATCTTCTGGGAATCCAGTATTTTACGGGAATTACCGAACTAGACTGTTCCTATAATAATATTGCATTGCTGGATCTTTCCAAACTGCCGCATATCACAAATGTAAAAGCAGATTACAATAATCTTGCAGATATAACATTGGCAAAAGATGGAAAACCTGAAACCTTAAATCTGGCAAATAATAATTTGGTAACTTTGAATCTTGCCGGTTATACAACAGTAAAATCACTTGATGTAAGCAGTAATAAATTGACGACATTGAACCTTGCAGGTTTGTATCAGTTGACAACACTTGACTGCAGCGACAATGCTCTTTCCAGCTTTGGTGTAGAAGGTCTCGTCGGACTGGAAACATTGATCTCCGATGGAAATGCCGTAGTAGCGATGAATGTTTCTTCTTTAAAAAACCTGAAAGTTTTGGAAAACCGTAAGAGCGAGATCACTTTGAAACTTCAGAAAGTTTCCACAAGTGATGCCGGAGTTGTTCTTCCTACAGGTGCTGCAAAACCAGTGACAATTTCCGATAAAGGAACTTACAAAGAAGCAGAGCACGCAATCATCTGGGATAAAGCAACGGATGTACCGGCTTCCTTTACGTATACATATCAGATTACAGGAAGTAAACAGATGGTAACGGTAACGGTAAATGTTGATAAAACAGAGATGGTAAGCAATGTTCTTTCTTTGGATAAAGTAGCAACATTGACGACAAAGAGTAAAGCTTATAATAAAGTAACATTGACATGGAGCGGCGTGGATGGAGCTACCGGTTACCGTGTATATCGTTCCACATCCAAGACAAGAGGATTTAAGAAGATCAAATCCATTACATCCAGTTCTAAAGTAACCTATACAAATTCCAATATCGCCTGTGGTACAACTTACTACTATAAAGTACGTGCTTACCGCCTCGTAGATGGAAATTACTACTTTGGTGCTTATTCACCGGTTGTCAGTGCAAAAGCAAAACCGGCAGCACCGGCTTCTTTCAAAGTTAAAAAATCGACAAGAACAAAAGTGAACATTTCCTGGAAAGCGGTAACAGGTGCCAGCGGATACCGTATTTATCGTTCCACATCGAAGACAAGCGGATTCAGTAGGATTAAGACGGTAAAATCCGGAGCAAGTACATCTTATGTTAAGAAGACAGCACGCAAAAAAACGTATTATTATAAGATGAGAGCTTATACCACCGTAAATGGCAAGAAAGTTTGGGGTGCATATACTACGGTGAAGTCGTATAAGTTGAAGTAATAGTATAATTCCCAAGTATGTTCTCAGCATGGGCATTCGCACTAGAATAAGCACGCAGCGGCATGGTATTCCTGATAAATCAGGAACACTCATGCCGGCGGCTTATTACCCATGCTTCGAAACATACTTGGGAATTTTTGGGTTCTAGGGAGGAATGTGGGAAACGGAAGGGGAATGAAGTGCCTGCGGTGTATTGAAGTTTTTGGAAAAAGATAGTATACTTTTGAGAAGCAAGTGATTTTTTTAATGATAGGAGAAATGAAAACTATGGGAAAATGTGAATTATTTGCCCGATATTGCAGAGGGAACTATGACCCTGGAAAGCGGCATTAAAAAAGACGAACGAAGTTTTTATATTCCAACGCAAATAGAAATACCAAAAACATCTATAAAGCAATGGATTCTAAAAGCAGATAACCTAACGTTTAATGAAAAATACAAAGAATACAGTAATCTTCAATCCGTTAAAGTGTTTGGGGTGGTAAGTGTCGGAGAGGAATGTTTTTCCGGCTGCAGTGCGCTGGAAACTTCACGACGACTGACATTTATTGGAAAGGGAATGAAGTGACCCTGCAGAACCCGGAAGAGGGGGAGGCAGAGTTTTTTGAGCAAGTTACAGGAACGATGTTTATTCCTACGGGAAAGTGCTTTTTGGCAGAAACAAAAGGAACGCTATCCCAATGTAAGCTGGCAGGAATGGACGCCTGTAATCGAGCAGGTGGAGACGGAGACATACGATCTTATGGAACAATGGGCATTTCAGGATGACCCTTATACCATTTCGGCAGAACCCTGGCTCGATGAAGAGGGAACCCCTTGTGTTAAAATTCATTTTTCCCAGAAGTATCAACGCATAGCATTTCGATTGCCGGATAAAATCCGGGCGAAGGATTATGCTTCCGTATCGATCAAAGCCAAAGTCGGTGGTCAATTAATGTTTGAACTTTCGACAGATGATATTCAGATGGATGAATCGGTAGGTGCATTTGGAGACTTGACAGCGGACTGCGCATATCCGTTTTATTATGATGGAGAAGCGGGAGAGACGAAGTTCGGAACAGAAGAGGTCGAATTGAAAAATGTTTCCAATGATATGACAAGTTATATGCTGTTAGGAACCTGTCGAGACCCGGAAGATGTGGAAGTGTATGGGCGCAAGTATGAATTCTACATATACTCGATTACATTTAACCCAATCTCTCCCGGGACAAAGAAGTATGTATTTGAGAAAAAAACGGAAGCAGAAGAGACACCGTCACCGTCGATTCAGCCGACAATCAGTCCGACCGGCTTGCCGTCTCAGGCACCTTCGGCAGCACCTGAAAACATAGCACCATCTTTTCCCCATAAACCGGAAAAATCGCCAGCCGGCAGATATTTTGATCTCTATATGAAGAAAAAGGGCAAGCGGGTAGTGAAACTGAAATATATCAAGAAAGGCTACACGGTTTGTTTTAAAGTAAGAACGTATGATAAGATAAAGGGGCGTAAACGATATGGCGCGTATAGTAAGGAGAAAAGGATAAAATTGTAAAGATAGAAAAAATCACTTGCATTTGAGAGTGTACTATGCTATACTGTCAAAAAGCAAGTGATTTTTAGTCTAGTATAAAATAAGTGAAGAGTCGAATAAGTTGGTATATCATTCTTGCTTTAAATTCCAGAAAACAATTACAAAGCAGGAGTGAAACGGATTAGGGAAAGTGATTTTTTTTCATTACAAAACTCCTGCCAAACACACAGAAGGGAGATTTTGAATGAAGAAGAGAACAAAAACCAAAACGAAAACGCAGCTGGGAAATTACAGGGATGTAACTATTCAGGCATCCCCACCCTCTATTCGCATTTACGAACACTTCGTGTTCTTTCTCGCCTTTGACAAGGCTAAAAATGCTCATATAGGAGTGGGGAGCCCTATTAGGCCCAATGTTTGCCAATGAATGTCTCTTACGTGCAAGCACGACGATCCATTCATGTCAAACATTAGTCCTGAATAGTTACACAGGGATACTTTATTCCGTATGCTGTACCGGAACAAAAAGAGACTGCTTTCCCTGTTTAACGCAGTCAATGGAACACAGTATGACAATCCGGATGACTTGACTATCACTACTCTGGAGGGTGTATTATATCTGGGAATGAAAAATGATGTATCCTGTATCATCGATATGATGATGCAGTTGTATGAACATCAATCCACAGTCAATCCCAACATGCCGTTGCGAAACTTATTTTATGTGTCGGATCTGCTTCAGAAGTATATTTATGAGGAAGGGTTAGACATCTATTCCCGCAAGCAGATCAAAATCCCGACACTGAAGTTTGTCGTATTTTACAATGGAGATGAAGAACAGCCGGAGCGAAAAGAAATCCGCTTATCGAAAGCTTTTTCTGCCAATACCGGCGAGACTAACATGGAATTGGTTGTGCTTCAGATCAATATCAACAAAGGACAGAACGAAGAATTGAAAGCAGCCTGCAAAA
>PPYE01643482.1_pt1 | contig 57086 bp, 42 predicted proteins | sample 1559881 | NCBI WGS metagenome assembly PPYE01 (sample SAMN08240022, study PRJNA423297) | Human gut metagenome, whole genome shotgun sequencing project.
AACGTTGTCGTAAGCGCCATTGTAGACCCATGGGTCACTACCTTGTCTTTTGTTGTTGCACTAGCAATGAGAATTCAAGGGCAAAATTTACAGAATCTTTTATGAAATCAGGCGCGTGAAAGATAGACTACGTGGCCCTAAATTTTGAGCCTGAAAGCCGCATCATGTCTGAGTAAATTTACTCAGACATGGCGAGAAAAACCGGCAAATAGCTCAGATATGGTGCACTTTTCCGGCAAATTGTTCAGACATGACGATAACATCAGGCTCCCTGGAAGGGTGAGCTCGGACACGCCTTAAACCCCGCCTTAAACCCCGCCTAAAAAGTGTAAAGAATCGGTGTTTGAGACACCGATTCTTTGATGAAATCAGGCAAATCCACAGATTCTTTTATGTTTTCAGGCAAAAGTTACAGATTCTTTTCAGAAATCAGGCGCGCTAGTAGGCCAAGATAGAAAACTTAGTCGGCAGTGCAAGTCTGGCGAGAAAATCGTCCCTCTCGCGGTTGCAGTTATTGCACAGAGTGTGTAATAATACTCAGTATGTGCAATAAGTCGGGTGCTACGGTGTTGTTGCGCTGTCGCGCCACCCGCGCCACTCGCGCTAACCGCGCCGCACGCACGTACCCGCGCACCCAGTACGTACCTGCAACCAGGAGAGGCTTCAGAAACGTATGACGCAAACATTGTCTGCACCTGCTGTTTTGTCAGCTTGCAAGCTTGATCGACGTACCGCCAGAACTCGCGCGGCGCTTAGAAAAGCCCTGGCAGAAGAGATAGACGCCACTGGCGATCTTACTTCCGTGACGGTCACAGGCGTGACGGAGCGCGCCGGCCTCACGCGCCGAACCTTTTACTCCCACTACAAAGACATCCCGGACCTGGTGCTTCACATCGAAAAGGAAGCGCTGGCAGAGCTGCGACCTGCTGTTGAACAGCTTGCTCGCGTTAATCTCGTTGAGCTCAGAGAGGCCATTGACTCCTACAAGCCATGTCCCGGCGCAACGGAGATGCTTCGCAGCATTCGCAAACACGGCTTCTACCTGCGTCCCTTGCTGGGCAACGGTGGAGACCCTGCGTTCCAAGATAAACTAAAGCACCTGGTATACGAGGTTATCGCCCAGCGCGCCCTGCATGATCTTGACCCGCGCGCACTTGGTCCCTTCTTTGACTACTATCTGACCTTTGCAATTTCTGCCGAGGTCGGCGTCCTTATCCGCTGGTTAATCGGCGGCATGCGCGAGAGCGACGAGCAGATGGCGGGCCTTATGACCGGCCTCATGTTTGTTGCACCTGGCGATCTGTACGGCAAGCCAATCAAGCTAGACGTTCCACGATTTGCGCTTGCAACTCTTGTTCTCGGAGAGGAAAACAATGATTAGTCCAAAGTTTGAGCTGGTAGAGAATGGTGCCGAGCTGGCACCAAACGTCCCACTTGACCTGTCTCAGGCCCACCTTATGCTGGGCATCGACGTTGGTTCCACAACCGTAAAGCTGTCCGTCATCGACGAGGACGGCACGCTGGTTTACGCAAACTACGAGCGTCACCACACCGACGTTCGCGCAACCGCGCGCTCCTTGTTTGTCAAAGCTCAGAAGCACATTGGCGAGACACCCATGTACGCCGCAATCACCGGTTCCGGCGGAATGCTCTTGGCGCAATGGCTTGACCTGGAGTTTGTCCAGGAGGTCATCGCTTCCAAGCGCGCCGTTGAGACGCTGATCCCTCAGACCGACGTTGCCATTGAGCTGGGCGGCGAGGACGCAAAGATCATCTACTTTGACAACGGCATTGAGCAGCGCATGAATGGTACCTGCGCAGGTGGTACCGGTGCGTTTATCGACCAGATGGCGTCTCTCCTCAAGACTGATGCAACCGGCCTCAACGAGCTGGCAAAAGACGTCAAGCAGATCTACCCAATTGCATCTCGCTGCGGCGTTTTTGCTAAGTCCGACGTTCAGCCGCTGCTCAACGAGGGTGCCGCTCCTGCCGACATCGCCGCTTCCATCTTCCAGGCCGTTGCAAACCAGACCGTTTCTGGCCTGGCCTGTGGTCACCCTATCCGCGGCTACGTCGCGTTTCTCGGCGGCCCGCTGCAGTACCTCTCTGAGCTGCGCCGTCGCTTCTACATCACGCTTAACTTGGACGACGAGCACATCGTCTTGCCAAAGAACGCCCACCTTTTTGTTGCAACGGGCGCTGCTCTGGCAGGCGAGTCCGACCGACCAATCACCTTTACGCAGGTCATGGAGGCACTGGACAACCTCAAGGACATCCAGGGCTCCGAGGTTGCTCGTCTGGACCCACTCTTTGCTACTCAGCAGGACTTTGACGACTTCAAGGCCCGCCACGACCAGGAGGTAGTCCCCAAGGGTCAGCTGGCCAACTACCACGGCCGCGTGTTTATCGGCATCGACGCAGGTTCTACCACTATGAAGGCTGCTGTTGTTGGCGAGAAGGGCGAGCTTCTTTACACCTGGTACGACAATAACAACGGCGATATCCTGGGCACTGCTCGTAAGATCATGGACTCCATCTACGACGAGATGCCTTCCGACTGCATTATTGGCCACGTCACAACCACCGGTTATGGCGAGGGCATCCTGATTGAGGCTCTCCGTGCAGACTCGGGCGAGATTGAGACCGTTGCTCACCTGCGTGGCGCTAAGGCATTTGTCCCAGACGTTGATTTCATTCTTGATATTGGCGGCCAGGACATGAAGTGTCTGCAGGTCAAAGACGGCGTCATTGAGCACATCATGCTGAACGAGGCTTGTTCTGCAGGCTGCGGTTCCTTTATTGCGTCATTTGCCGACTCCATGAAGATGGACGTCCGCGAGTTTGCAACCGCTGCAACCAAGGCAACACTCCCTGTTGACCTGGGATCCCGTTGTACCGTCTTCATGAACTCCCGCGTTAAGCAGGCGCAGAAGGAGGGCGCAACCATCGGCGACGTTGCTGCTGGTCTTTCATACTCCGTCATCAAGAATGCCCTGTTCAAGGTCATTAAGCTCCGCGACTTCAGCGAGATTGGCGAGCACTGCATTGTTCAGGGCGGTACCTTCATGTCCGACGCAACGCTCCGTGCTTTTGAGCTGCTCACCGGCAGAGATGTCATCCGTCCTGATATTGCAGGTGTCATGGGTGCCTACGGCGCCGCTCTTCTCGCCCGCGACCGCGCAGGCATTGACGGCGTATCCACCCTGCTAGACCGCGAGTCCATCGACAACCTGCAGGTCAAGCTTACCAACACGCACTGCCGCATCTGCCCTAACAGCTGCATGCTTACCATTAACGACTTTGGCAGCGGCCACAGGTTTATCACCGGTAACCGTTGCGAGAAAGGCGCAGGTAAGAAGCGTGGTGCCAAGAAGAACGAGGCACCAAACGTCTTTGCGTTCAAGAACAAGCTGCTGTTTGATCGCGAGTCGCTTCCTGCAGACGAGGCTCCACGCGGCACTGTTGGCATTCCTCGCGCACTGAACATGTACGAGAACTATCCGTTCTGGCACACGTTTTTCACTAAGCTGGGCTTCTCGGTCATTTTGTCCGACCAGACCACCGCAAAGACGTACGACGCAGGTATCGAATCCATGCCTTCTGAGTCCGCCTGCTATCCCGCGAAGCTTTCCCACGGCCACATCATGAATCTGCTGGCCAAGGACCCAGACTTTATTTGGATGCCTTGTATTCGTTGGGAGCGCAAGGAGGACGACTCCGCAACCAACCACTACAACTGCCCAATTGTCATGAGCTACCCTCAGGCGCTGGGCCTCAATGTGGACGAGCTTTCCGATCCGTCCATCCAGTACATGGCTCCGTTCATTCCGTACGACAAGAAAAACGAGCTCAAGCGTCGTTTGTACGAGCTCATCAGCGAACAGCGCGAGAAGGACGCCCAGGTAGGCAAGGGTCGCTTCCGCGGCGAGCACATCACGCGCGCCGAGATTGACGCCGCTGTTGAGGCTGCTTGGCAGGAAGACATTAACGTCAAGGACCAGATGCACCGCGCAGGTGACGAGGCTCTTGCGTGGATTGAGGAGCACGACGCTCACGGTATTGTTCTTGCAGGTCGCCCATACCACAACGACCCAGAGATTAACCACGCCATCCCTGAGCTGGTCTCTTCCTTTGGCTTTGCCGTTCTCACCGAGGATTCCATTGCTCATAAGATGATGCCTGAGCGCCCCATTCGTATTGTTGACCAGTGGATGTACCACTCGCGTTTGTATCGTGCGGCTCGCTTTGTTGCGTCCCGAAACGACCTGGACCTCATTCAGCTCTTCTCATTTGGTTGTGGCCTTGACGCACTGACTACCGACCAGGTCCAGGAGATTCTTGAGGCTTCGGGCAAGATCTACACCATGCTCAAGGTTGACCAGGTCTCCAACTTGGGCGCTGCGCGTATTCGTATCCGCTCGCTGATGGCTGCTTTAAACGAGCAGCAGGCAGAGCTGGAGCGACTTGCAGCTGCTGGTCTGGTTACCGAGGCTGTTCCTCAGGGCGTTCGCATGGCCGATGGCTCTCTGGAAAAGGCCAGGAGCGCAAGTTCTTCTCGCCGTGCACCGGTGTACCGCGAGGCAGAATCCGCAGCTTACGAGAAGGTCCGCTACACCAAGGAGATGCAGGAAGCGGGCTACACCATCCTGGCTCCACAGATGGCGCCGATCCACTTTGAGCTGGTAGAGGAGCTGCTGAAGGGTGCGGGCTACAATGTTGTGCTGCTGCCTTCGGTTGACCAGGGTGCCGTTGACATGGGCCTTCGCTACGTCAATAACGACATCTGCTACCCATCTATCCTGGTCACGGGCCAGATTATGGAGGCAGTGCTTTCGGGCAAGTATGATCTGACCAAGACCGCGGTTCTGATTTCGCAGACCGGCGGTGGCTGCCGTGCAACCAACTACATTGCATTGATTCGTAAGGCGCTCAAAGACGCAGGTCATCCAGAGATTCCGGTCATTTCCGTCTCCGCCGCTTCCGGCCTTGACGAGGACAACCCAGGATTCAAGCTGTTCAAGCCCGATTTGCTCATCAAGGCAGTTTACGCGCTCCTGTACGGCGACCTGATCATGCAGTTGCTGTATCGCGTTCGTCCCTACGAGGCCGTTAAGGGTTCCGCAAATGAGCTGTATGACCAGCTCATGGCCGATACACGTTCCAAGATCAACGGAATTTCTCGCAAGGAATTCTACAAGCAGTGCCAGCGTACCATCGAGCTGTTTGACAGCCTGCCCGTGGTCAATGACCGCCAGAAGCCACGCGTCGGCGTCGTCGGCGAGATTCTGGTTAAGTTCCACCCAACGGCCAACAACGAGCTGGTCAAGGTCATCGAGTCTGAGGGCTGCGAGGCTAACGTTCCGGGCCTGGTCGACTTCTTCCTGTTTGGCCTCTCCAATGCAATCAACACGCACAAGGAGCTGGGCACCACGCTCAAGAGCCGCATGACGCACATCGCGGGCATCAAGATGGTCCAGGGCCTGCGCGCGCCAATCAACAAGATGCTGGAGAAGTCCGAGCGCTTTGAGCCGTACCCTAACATCAATGAGCTGGCCGAGAAGGCCGAGCAGATTCTTTCACTCTGCAACACGATGGGCGAGGGCTGGCTGCTCACCGCTGAGATGTGCGACCTCATTGAGACAGGCACGCCAAACATCGTCTGTGCTCAGCCGTTTGCCTGCCTGCCTAACCACGTTGTCGGCAAGGCGGTCATCAAGCGCCTGCGCCAGATGCACCCCGAGTCCAACATTGTTGCTGTCGACTACGACCCAGGTGCGTCCGAGGTTAACCAGCTCAACCGTATCAAGCTGATGATTTCGGTTGCTAAGGAGAACTACAAGAACGGCGTAAATGGCGAGTTCAAGCTAGAAAATGCTGACGATCCCGTTACCAACGACGCAACCATGCCATATACCGGTCGCGACAAGTTTGGCCTGGATTCCGTTGTCCGCGAGGGCGGTCACTCTTGCTCTTCACACCACATGTCTGCGCTGGAAGCAACTGGCGCCAACCTGGGCGACCACGGCCGTACCGCTCCTGACCACGGAAAAGATTACGGTTCCATTAGGCTTTCCGAGGAGCAGATGGCTGCTATCGAGCGCGCCAAGAAGAAGGCCGGCGTCAAGTAGCACGAATGCGCGCCGGCGGACGCGTCGGCAGACGCGAAGCTGCGGCGAACGCGGTACGAACAGCCGCGACCAGCGCGAACACGCGCGCAACCGGCTGCGACCGGCGCGAACAGCGCGAACGCGTGCGACCAGCGCGAACGCGCGCGCAACCGGCTGCGAACACTGAGACTTGCACGTTAATGAGTCCCAAACTTTGGTTTGGGGCTCATTTTTGGCGATTTTGGGCCCAAAAAGGTAAAAAATGCGTTTAGTTGGAGTATTCATTTTAAAAATGAGGTGTTTTGACTCAATTAGAAAAAGAAATAGTTAAAACTTTTTCGTCTTTCCTGGGCAAACATGAATATAAAAAATTAAACTAAATCTCTTCATCCCCAACTAAACGCATTTTTTACCACTTGGAGCCTCAAAAAAGGTGATTTTTCACGTCACCGAATTATTTTGTGTATATAGCGTAACGAATATGCAATTTTATGCATAATGACGTTTCTAGCCGCGAAAAAGACGTATCGTTACGGTGACAGCATCGCATACCGCTGTGTTTCGCGCATGCTAGCACGTACTCCGCAACCGTTCGTTCCCACGGTACGCCATCTACCTGCGGTTCGTCCGCCGAAGCATGCGGTTCGCCCGCCGCAGCACGCGGCCCGCCCGCCTCGCGCAACCCGTTCGCTACAGCTGCTTGACGCTCTTGCGCGAAACCACAGTCGTATGGAGTTGCGAAATGCAGGGTGCGTAATGTGCGTCGGTCGTCTGATCAACGAGGCGTTTAACTGCGATTTCTCCCATTTCGTGCTTTGGAACGTGCACGGAGGTAAGCGAAGGCTGAATCAGCTTGCAGATGCGGTCGTCGTCAAAACCTATAACCGAGACATCGCCTGGAACATCAATGCCCAGCTCACGTAGGGCGCGGACAACGGTGGCTGCCAGACTATCGCTCTCGCAGAAAAACGCGGTAGGCAGCGAGTCGCGCCTCTGTTCCAGCCAATCAACCAGCTGGTGATAGGCCTCCTCGGGCGCCGAGTCAACAAGCACGCGGTTGTTCTCGTCAAACGGGAATCGCATGTCGTCCAGCACGCGACGCATCCCGTGCTCACGCAGGGGGTAGTTCTTGCAGCGCTCGACGTGGCCGACGTACCCGATGACCTCGTGGCCGTGCTCAACCAGCAGCGTGCACGCGCGATACGCTGCGGTTTCGTTAGCGGTAACCACGCAGTCGAACGGCAGCTTGTCGCTCCAGCTGTCCAGAATCACCAGCGGCAGGCTAAACTCCTCCAGCAAGGAAAACTGATCGTCGGAGACAATCTCGGTGGCGAGAAGAACGACGCCAGCTCCCTCGTTCTGTTCCAGCTCTGCAATGTTTTTCCTGCTAGTAACGGGGTCGGGGAGGTCCAAGGTTACCATCGCCGACGGCAGCCCAAGTCTGCGAGCAGCTCGTTCGATGCCGGTATAAACACCTGCTTGAAAGGTACTTTCGTCGACGATGCGGCCGTTGACGCGCGCAATCGCAAAAATGATGCGGGAAATCTGAGCCGAGCGGCTGTACCCAAGGCGCGCAATGGCCTCCAGGATGATGTGGGTTGCCTTGGCTCCGACGTTGCCTTTTTCGTTAAGGACATTAGAGACGGTTGCAGGAGAGTAGCCTGTTTCAGCAGCTACATCGCGGATGCTTACCCTTGTCATAGCGTCCCCCTCAAACGTCAAATAAACAATTCAACTAATACGTTAAAAACGTTTTACCTGCAAGTACTTCATAAAACTAATATATCCACTATATAAAAGTTGTATAGATAAAACAACGTGGACAATCTTGTTTAATTTGTTTACAATACCAACGTTAAGTGTTTAGTAGCCGAGAAACCCGGGCAATAAACAGGTAACATCGGCACATCGGTTGATGCGCCAGCTCAGCAGCCGCCAGCACGGCAGCCGCACGCGGTCGCCGGCGCAACTAGCAGCACATCAACCACATATCAGGACGAGAAAATCTCGTTCTGTCTCGAAGGAGAAGACATGAAAAAGGTAGTCGTAGCTTGTGGTTCCGGTATCGCAACCTCTACTGCTGTTGAGGCTAAGGTCAAGGATCTTCTCGATTCCAACGGCCTTGCTGGAACTTACAACATTGTTAAGTGCTCCATTGGCGAGGCAGTCAGCCAGTGCGCAGACGCAGATATCCTCATTGCAACTACTGAGGCACCTGCAAGCATTACCTGCCCATATGTCAGCGGCGTTCCTTTCCTCACCACCATTGGTAAGGCAGCTGCTGAGCAGCAGATTCTTGACATCCTCAAGTAAGTAGTTCGGTAATTTACACCCGCTCGCCAACGGCTGTCTGCTCGGCTACAAACCAGCGGCCACTTGCCAACGGCGACGGGTGTTTGTGTTTTTGTTCGAAAGAAGGTAAGTGTGGAAGTAGTAATTTCATTCTTCTCGTTCCTTCAGGGCCTCGGTGTTGCAGTTATGATGCCAATCATCCTGACCATCATCGGTTGCGCTCTGGGAGCAGGCTTTGGTAAGAGCCTCAAGGCTGGCCTTATGGTAGGCGTTGGCTTTATCGGCCTTAACCTCGTCATCAACCAGCTGTTTGGTACCGCAATTGGACCTGCAGTTCAGGAGATGATTCACCGCTTTGGTCTGACTCTCAACGTCATCGACGTCGGTTGGCCAGCAGGTGCAGCAATTGCACTCGGCACCACCATTGGTCTGGTTATCATTCCTTTGGCACTCATCGTTAACCTGCTTCTTGTCCTGGTTAACTTCACCCAGACCGTCAACGTCGACATCTGGAACTACTGGCACTACGCATTCGTCGGCTCCCTTGTTGCAAACGTTACCAACAACATCATGCTTGGCTTCGCTGCAGCAATCATCGACGAGGTCATCTTGCTTGTTCTTGCTGACGCAACCGCAAAGGACGTCCAGAAGGCACTCAACATGCCAGGCGTTTCTATCTCCCAGGGCTTCTCGCTTGCTTACGCACCAGTTGCTATGGGTCTGAACTGGCTGATCGATAAGATCCCTGGTGTTCGCGACATCGACATCGACGTTGAGTCCATGCAGAAGCGCTTTGGTGTCTTCGGCGAGCCACTGTTCATCGGCACCGTCATCGGCCTCATCATCGGCTGCGTTGCATACTTCGACGCTGCTGACATCGCAGGCTCCATCACCAAGATCCTAACCATCGGCGTCACCCTTGGCTCCGTTCTGATCCTCATCCCTCGTATGGCAGCTCTCCTGATGGAAGGCCTCCTGCCAATCTCCGAGGCAGCTTCTAACTTCATCCAGCAGCGCGTTAAGAACCGCGGCAACATCTGGATCGGTCTCGACTCCGCAGTTGCAGTTGGCCACCCAGTAACCCTGTCCCTGGCTCTTATCTGCATTCCTCTGATGGTTCTGTTTGCACTCCTGCTTCAGCCAGTTGGCAACCAGACTCTGCCATTTGTCGACCTTGCTGCTGGCACCTACATGCTTGCAGTCGCAGTTCCTGTCTGCAAGGGTAACGGCTTCCGCGGCCTGATTATCGGCATTGTTTCCGTTATCATCGGTCTGCTGATCTCCACCGCTCTTGCTCCACTCATCACACAGTCTGCAACTCAGGCTGGCTTCGACATCGCAGCTGCAGTTGGTAGCACCGGCGTTGCTGGTTCTTCTCTGATCACCGTCCTTTCCGACGGCGGCAGCCCACTGTCCGGCCTGTTTGTCCTGTTCTCCAGCATCAATCCAATCGTTGGCGTTGTAGTAACCGGCGCAATCGCTTGCGCACTTGCTGTGTGGAACCGCAGCCGCATCCTCAAGGAGGCTGCTGCAATGCACGAGGCTCAGGAGGCTTAGTCCCGTCCCGAGCAGGCCTCGTTGCCTACAAAACATCGCAAGGAGGCTCGTCCAGGTTCCACTTGGCGAGCCTCTCTGTTTACCGCTTGACCCCAAAGGCGAGAAACCATGTCCACTTCAAAGTCCTCTTCAACCAGCAAGCGCTCGTCAGCCGACGGCGCAGCCGCGACCGCGACTAGCGCCGACGCCGCAGCCGCCGCCGCGACCAGCGCCGCAGTTGCCGCGACCGCGACCCGCACTGACGCCGCGACCGCGACCGCGACCAAGCCGGTCACGTACACGTACGATCGCCGACGCTACCTCATCGACGTGCTGCTACCCAACTACGTCTCGATAGTCGTGCTCATTGCAGCAGTTGTGTTGTTTGCACTCGGATTTATCCGCTGGTTGATGCTCTTCCTGGTTGTGGTTTGCCTGTACTCGATTCTCAACGCGTTTCTCGCGCATGCCTATCCTGAGCAGGTTATTCTCGCCCCAGACTCAATCACATTTGTAACGGGTAAGCACAAATCAACTTACAAGTTGTCCCAGATCACGCAGATTCGCGTGCGAGAGGCTCCGCAAGGACTGCGCTCGTACGTGCGCATCAACAAGGCCACGCCGCTGCAGGGTCGCTTCTATCTGACCTGCGGCGACATGACCGACGCGCAGGGCAACGACGCCCGAGAGGTCTACAAGCTGCTGCTCGACCTCGAGGCAAAACTAGATCCCGACGGACTGCGCGTGCGAGCGCGCCGCCAGCAACAGAAAGGGGAGTAGCAATGGCTACAACCGACGCAGAGCTCCTAAAGCCCGAGCTCGTTTTCTTTGACATTGAGGCAAAGGACGCCTTTGAGCTGTTTGACCAGCTCGAGACCCGCCTGAGCAACCTCGGCTACATCAAGGACACCTGGAAAGACGCTATTTCAACTCGCGAGAAGAACTATCCAACCGGACTCGCTTTTCCTGCAGGTGAGATTGCTATTCCACACACCGATCCGGTTAACCTTGAGAAGCCTTACATTGCAATCGTAAAGCCATCCAGCCCAATCAACTTTGAGCCAATGGGCGGCGACGGCGACACTGTTCCAGCAAAACTCGTCATTAACCTGGGTATTATGCGTGACGGCGGCCAGGTAGAGATGCTCCAGAGCTTGATGGGCATCTTCATGGACGAGGCAAAGTCTGCCGACGTCTTTGGCCAGACCACCGCAGAAGGTATGGTCGCTGCTTTCTCCAAGTACCTCTCCGAGTAGCGCGGGCGGCGCGGGCAGCGCGAACGCTTCGGCGAACGCGCACGACCACAACCCGTTTAGTCTGCGATTAGACGCGACCATTGAGATTTGCACGTTAATGAGCCCCAAACTTTGGTTTGGGGCTCATTTTTGGCGAATTTAGGCTCAAAAAGGTAAAAAATGCGTTTAGTTGGTGTATTCATTTTGAAAATGAGCCATTTTGACTTAATTAGTAAAAGGAATAGTTAAAACATTTTCGTCTTTCTTGGGCAAACATAAAGATAAAAAATTGAACTAAATTTCTCCATCCCCAACTAAACGCATTTTTTACCGCCTGAGGTCCCAAAAACGGCAATTTTCCGAGTCCTGTGAAAATTTTGATTATAAAACGTACGGAATATGCAATTTCATGCATAACGGCTTCAATCCGTGACTACAAACAGTACTCCTTTGGTGTCGGAGCAAGACTACGCCAAGCAAATCTACTGAATTACGCGACTAGGCTGTATGCTCGCGAGCCAGAAGCAACAAAAGTGCTGTTCAACGCTAGACGCTCGGACGCAGGGAACCATCGCGTCGAGAAAACTACGCGACCGTCGTTCAGGTAAATCTCCACGGTAGAGCCGTCGACAATAACACGAAGGTCAGAAAGCTGCTTTAGCTCAATACAGCGTTGAGTCCTGCCTGCAGCGGTGTCCTCGTCAATGAATTTCAAGGCAAAAATACCCTTGGAGTAAGAAAGTTCAAGCGCGTCGTTGAGAGTAAGTGTTCCGTCTCCGGATATGCCAGTAATCTCAATATCTGCAGATAGTTGATCTATTTTGACGACAGTGTCGGCAAAAAATTCCACACATTCGCGTCGCTTAGCATCAAGCTCTTTAACAGGACGCTGCAGGATAACACCATCACCAGACAGCGAAAGTTCTCGGGGCAGAGTAAGGTTGTGGCAGAATCTAATGCCTTCAGGATAACTATGGTAAGTCGGATCGATGATGCCCATCCATCCAATCAAAATAGTACGCCCAGAATCGTCGACGAACGTTTGCGGTGCGTAGAAGTCAAATCCATGATCCCAGAGCACAAAGTTTTCGGTTGAAACAGTTTCAACATTGATAAGCTTCTGGCCCTTTTGAAGCGGAAAATAGCCTGATTGCCAGATGTTTTGCCACTTGGCGAGACACTCGCTTGAAGCATTCTCTTGCAAGTTAGCGGAATCGCTCAAGAGCGACCTCTTGGACGCATCGGCGCTTGGTTCCGTATCGACGCTTGGCTCCGTACCAGCACTTGGCTCCGTACTAGCGCCTTCACTTAGCCCTTGCGGACACACAGATAGAAACTCCTGGTCATCTAGCTGCACCAAAAAAGGGCATTCCCACATGTAGCCAAACGCCTCACGATGACCCAGAGCATTAGCCCCGCGTATAACCGAGTGGAGCGTCCACGACTTGCCACAATCACTGGAGTCGTAAATCAACGCCGCTCCCGAATCGCAGCGTTCATCTGCGGTTTTTGCGTTACCAGCCGCAACGTCCTTCTCGCGAGTGCCTAACAGCATGCGGAGAACCCCGTCTTGCTCCCAAACCTTCGGGTCGCGCACGTGGTTTGTGCAGGTATTGGGGTAGTCGGCCGGCTTCAAAACAACGCGCTTTGGCGAGAAATTCAGTCCATCTTCAGAGGTCACCATGACCTCATAGGCCTCTCGACCGACGTCAATGCCGTCGGCTTCTGGGTGTGTTTCGTCCATAACGTTGCCGGTGTAGAAGAGTCGCATGACCTCGCCCGCAGTGTCGACGCCGTGACCGCAATCGCCGGCCGACACGTTGCACGTCTCAATCCAGGCCGAACCCGAAAACACGCCGTCCTTATCGCAAGCTGCGTCTGGAGAAATCGCAATAGGGAGCGTCTCCCAAGAGAGCAAATCCTTACTCACAGCATGTCCCCAAAAGCGGAGCTCGTTGGCAGGCCACTCGGGAGTGTACTGGTAAAACGCGTGGTAGACGGACTTAAACTGACAAAGTCCGTTGGGGTCATTCATCCAACCTTGAGGCGGGAAGAGATGAAATTGTGGCGTCCAAAAGTCGTTTGTCATAGCTCTCCGTCTTTCGCGTTTCTTGCAATTATTATGGCATGTGCGCGCAAAGTTCGTGCAGGTAGGTTTAATTCGTTTTGAGTTGCGGTACAGTAAATGCATACAACATTCAACGACGACGGTCTCGCTCGAGCCGACGCTCGCGCCTACGCACCCGCGCCGCGACCTGCACCACTCGCCCCGCCGGTCTTGCCCGAACCAGAAAGGATACCTATGCCTGAAACCAATCCTAACCAGCTCCCCGATGTCGCCGAGCGCTTCATGCGCTACGTGCAGGTTGACTCCCAGTCCAACCCCGACAACGACGCCGTCACGCCCTCCACGCCCGCTCAGCACGAGATGGCTCGCTACCTGGGCGAAGAGCTCAAGGCGCTGGGCTGCACCGACGTCACCGTCGATGAGCACGCCTACGTCACCGGCACCTTCGCCGCATCCAAGGGCGCCGAGTCGGCTCCCGCGCTGATGCTTTGCTCGCACCTGGACTCCGTCATCGACGCGCCTGCCTCGGGCATCAAGCCTCACGTCGTCCATTACGAGGGCGGTGACCTGGTCGCCGGCGTCGTCAACGGCAAGACTATCGCTACCACCCAAGAGCAGGTCCCCGACCTCAAGGATTTTGTGGGCATGGACATCATTTGCTCCGACGGCTCCACGCTGCTTTCCGCTGACGATAAGGCCGGTGTGGCTGAGATCTGCGCCCTGCTCAAGCGCCTGGGCGACAACCCTGAGCTCGCTCATCCTACGCTCAAGATTGCGTTTGTCCCTGACGAGGAAATCGGTCACGGTGCAAGCCTGCTTGACCTGGACAAACTTGGCGCTGCATACGGCTACACCGTCGACGGAGAGGCCCTCGGTGAGTTCAACTACGAGTGTTTCAACGCAGCTCACGCCGACATCTACTTCAAGGGTGTCATGGTCCATCCCGGCAGCGCCAAGGACGTCATGATCAACGCAATTACCGTGGCTTCCGAGTTCCAGCAGATGGTCCCCGCCTTCGAGCGCCCTGAGCACACCGAGGGCTACGAGGGCTTCTACCACCCAATCGCCATCGAGGGCTCCGCGTCCGAGGTCAAGCTCAGCTACATCGTCCGCGATCACGACGCTCAGATTTTTGCCAACCGTCAGCAGGTCCTGCAGGATATCGCCGCGTTCTTGAATAAGCGCTATGGCGAGAATACCGTCCGCGTTGAGATTCACCAGGAGTATCGCAACATGGCCGAGAAGTTCGATGGCTACGAGTTCCTGATTGATTATGCACTTGAGGCAAATCGCGAGGTTGGCATTGAGCCTAAGCCTGTTGCTGCTCGTGGTGGTACCGACGGCGCTCAGCTCACGTTCCGCGGCCTGCCTTGCCCTAACATTGCTACCGGCGGATATAACGCTCACTCCGTGCGCGAGTTTGTCCCTGTACCAAGCCTTGAGGTCACCGTTGACCTTCTGGAGAAGCTCGTCGCCAAGTTCGCCGCTCGCGGCTAGCGCCTGCGCTGACCGCGCTGCTTGCTACTCGCAGCTAGCGCCGTCGCGCCAACCCGTACCCGCGCACGCCCGCACACCACGTCCGCACCTGCGCTGCCGCGCCGCGCGCAACCGTTTGACGTGCAGCTTTGCCATTCATAGCTAGATTTCTACCGTCTACGCTCCCGTTCACCCTTGTCAATAAATGGTGTGCGGGAGCGTAGCATAATTATGAAGGGTCATTGTTCTTTTTTTTCACGGAGTAAGGGAGGTCGCAATGCTCGCAGTGTTTTTTGGAATTGTTGTCGTTGCGGCACCCGTCGTAGCTGCGTTTTTAGAGCACTCGGGAAACGTTGGAATTTCCGAGCGTCGCCACAGCCATCACGATACCTACGTGACTCCCGCCGCGCTCACACGTTCGCTCATTATTGACATGGCATTTGTCAGTGCCATCGCAGTTATTCTCGGCTGGCTTTGCTACGTTAACGTATTTACGCCAAACCCAGACATTGTTATGGCGTTTTTTGCGTCCTTCTCGGTTGTCATGTTTATGGCGTGGTACATCTTGAGTCGTTATAAGGTCTCGCTTTTTGATGACGAGATGGTTGTAGTGCCCTTTGTAGGTTCTGAAATTTCCATCAACTACCAGGACATTAAGCGCATGGAGTGGGTTGGCGGCCGTCGGGGCTCCGGGTTTAGAGATCTTCTAATTTTGACTTCGAATGCGTCAAAGGTGCGTCTCTCGGGTATGATTGGACTAGACCAAGTGTTGCTCAAGATTGATCGCTTTGACGTCTTGGCACATAGTTCAACAAGGTAGAAGTGCAACGCCGCAGTTTGGAGTCGTGTCGGCTCAAGCTGCTTCGGCGTAGAGCTGCGTCCGCTTGGGCTGCGACGTGCGTCGCGTTTGCCCAGCTACGCAGCATGCAGTAACGGGGGACGTTTGTGATTAAGCTTGTTTTATCTGATATGGATAACACGCTGGTGCCTTTTGGCAACAGACGCGTGTCGGACTTCACGCGCAAGGCTATTCACACGCTCCTGGAAGAAACGGACATCGCGTTTGGCCCCTGTACCGGCCGAGATTACGTTGAGCTGATGCGCCTCTTCAGCCTTGACGAGGCGTGCATGCAAACGGGCGTCATGTCCACGGGCAAGCGCGTGCTGTACAAAGGCAAGACTATCTCGCTCTCCATCTTTGACCACAAAACGTTGCAGGGCGTCGCAGATGCTCTTGCTGACGAGAAGAACATGTTCTTGGTCTGCTATCCAGAGAAGACTAACCTTTTTAACCCGGCCTATGTTGTCGGCCCGCTGGACAAAGATATTCTCGCCGATTACGAGCGTAAGTTGGTGTTTGTCTCGGGGATTGTTGATCAAGTCCCCGATGACGTCGATTTTGTCGCCGCAACAATTGCGTGTCCAGGCACGGAGGAAGACATGGAGCGCTGTCGCCAGAAAGTGGCCGCAGCCTGCCCAGACGTGTACACCATGTCGGTAGTTCCTCAGTGGTTTGACGTGCTGCCCAAGGGTGTGTCCAAGCTGACTGGCTTTGAAACGCTCCTGGAAAGAACGGGCATTTCTCCAGAAGAGGTGCTTGTTTTTGGAGACGGCGAGAATGACGTTGAGATTTTAAGTAAAGTTCCGCACTCGGTGGCGGTGGCAAACGCAATTCCAGAGGTCAAGCAGGTAGCAAGGCATCATGTAGGCGCCTCCGCAGATGACGGCGTTGCGCATGCCCTGCTAGAGCTGGTACGCGCAACAAAAGCAGGGGAGACTCCCCGTTTTATGATGGAGAACTAGCATGATTAAACTCATTGCATCGGACATGGACGGTACGCTGCTGGACCAGAATTCCGAGGTTCCGCCAGAGACATTTGAGCTGATCGAAGAGCTGTACAAACGTGGCGTTCACTTTGTTGCAAGCTCCGGTCGTCGCTATGATACGCTGCGCTGGTTGTTTGAGCCGGTTGCAGACAAGATTGACTACGTGGCTTCCCTGGGCACGCAGGTCTATGTAGAGAACGAGGTCATCGACCGCGAGGTTTTCTCGTCAGCTTCTATTCGTAAGCTGTTTGAGTTGACGTCCGAGTTTGACTGCATTCACCTGGTAGTTTATGACCGCACGCACACGTATTTGCTGGATGACCAGAGCTCGTTTGTGCGCGAGCTGGATAAAGACCTGCCTAACGCTGAGCGCGTGTTTGATCCGCCTTCACCTGACGTCAGTATCATTAAGGCTGCTATTTGCTGCGATTCAAGGGCTCGTTCGATGGACATGGCCATGATTCTTGAGCGCGAGATGGGCGACAGGCTTTCGTTCATGCCTTCTGGTGAGACGTGGATTGACGTGGTGCCTCGTGGCGTGAACAAGGCCACGGGACTTGAGCAGATCCGCAGGTACTATGGCATTTCTCGTGATCAGATTGCCGTTTTTGGCGACTCCATGAACGACTACGCTATGCTGCGTTATGCGGGCACTGCGTACGTTATGGATAATGCTCGCTACGCACTCAAGACGATTGCCACTAAGGTCATTGCGCCTAACACCGAGCAGGGCGTTCAGAAAGAAATGCGTCGAATTCTGGAAGAGTTGGCGTAAGAAATCAGCACTGTTTTCAAAATTGTTCTGCATGACCATTTGGCGATAATTTCATACCGTTAGTCCCGTTCCTTTCTCAGTTTGATAGACTTATTTCGAGAGTCGAAATAAGGTAGTACAGACAGAAATGGAGAGGAGGGGACACGTATGTCAATTGTTAGCACTAAAGATATCGCATACTCCAATAAGCGTGCTGTTATTCAAGCGCTGTGCGAGAAAAACGCTCTGTCGCGTGTTGAATTGGCGCGTGAATTATCTCTTTCTCCTAGTACCGTTACTACTATTGTCCAAGACTTGCTTCAGTCAAAATTGGTTGAAGAAAGTCCAGAACGCGTAGTAACCGCAGGTAGATCAAAGACACTTCTGCAACTTGCTCCAGAATTTGGTCTCTTGGGACTCGTTAGGGTTTCTCGCCAGAGTCAGGAACTTATTCTTGTGGACATGACTCTTAACGAGCATGCCCGCATCACGCTATCAGAAGAAGCTCCTTCGGGAGAAACCCTTCTTGAGGGGATTGAAGCTGCTCTTACTGAGCTGATTGCTGATGGCGCAATTCTTAAGGGAATTGGAGTTTTGCTTGAAGGTGATGTGCTGGAATCAGAGCTTTCCGTCATGTATTCAACGGGCCATGATTCGGCAACAATTTCTCTGGTACAAGCATTAAAGAGCACCTTCAGGGTAGTGGTGAAGCAGTTTGAGCAGAGTGACTTTGCGCTTTCGCATGTTGAGAGCACGGACAACATTGAGGGCGTTTCTTCGTACTTACATCTTTCATTTGGACCGCGAGTTGTAGCTCAAGTTGTTTGCGATAACGTCCCTCTTCCAATGAAAGAGGGACTAAATGCTGATATTACTCAGCAGCTTGTTACCTCAGATGGTTTGAAGCTTGATGCATTAATGAATCTTATAAGCGCTGTTCAGAGTCTTTTTTCTGTTGATGCTGTAGTTGTATCTGTACCTGAAGAAGATGTCTCCACCTCTTTGCTTAAGACAGATGTGCTGAATAAGGCGCTGTCTACTCCTGCGCTTTTGGTGCAAAAATTTGCTCAGTTCGAGGAATTTCCAAAACTGATCGTTACAAGAATGACTTCAAGAAACTTACTAAGGGATGCTGTTTCTGCCCTAAGATTTGCGTGTCTTTGTCCAGAAACTGTCCAGCTTTGGAAACAAGTACTTGTTTCTGGCTGGCATCCAGTAAGTTCGGTGTAGGTATTTGGTAAGGCTTACGCAGGTTATGTGCAAGAAATCGGTAAGGCTTGCGTAAGAAAAGCAAGGTACTTGCGGGGAAGTAGTACGCTATGTGCTGCGCTGGAACAAAGGTGTTTCTCGACTTTGTCTGCTCATCAAAGTCGTCAACATGGTGCTCATGCATCAATAGAAGTACGTGTAGGTTGTTTGAAGGAGAGATAGCTGCACTTGCTATCAAACAATGTGTTCCTAAGGAGGAAACATGGTTCAGGGTATTTTGATCCTCTTGGTCTTTGTGGCTGTAGCTGCATTGATGATGACTAAGAAGATTCCAACTCTGCTTGCCCTGCCACTGATGGCCATTTTGATTTGTGTCATCGCAGGCGTTCCAATGTTTGGAAAAGATGGTGACGGAAAAGAAATTGGCTGGCTGACATCAGTATTTGAGGCTGGTACCGTTCGTATGGGCGCCGCAATCATGGCTGTTATTTTTGGTGCATGGTTGGGTCAGCTTATGAACAAAACTGGCGTTACTGAGACAATCATCAAGAAGAGTGCAGAGCTTGGTGGCGATAAGCCCCTGGTAATCACTTTGATTATGTCTATCGCAGTGGCTGTTCTCTTCACGACACTTTCTGGCTTGGGATCCATCATCATGGTTGGCTCAATCGTCCTGCCAATTTTGATTTCTGTTGGTGTTCCCGCAGCTAGTGCAGCATGTATCTTCTTGATGTCCTTTACCACTGGTCTGGCACTCAATATTGCCAACTGGACAACCTTCGCTAAGCTCTTCAACCTAGACATTGCTCAGGTTCAGGGTTTTGAGGTTTATCTGGCTGTTGCAACTGGTATTGCAACTTTGATCATGATTGTTGTTGAGTTCAAGCGTAACGGCATTAAGTTTGCCTTCAGCGCTCCAGTTGCTGAGCAGAGCAACTCCAAGCAGCTCACCGGCGTTGCTGGTGGTCTTGCAATGCTGACTCCACTGATTCCTATTGTGCTTGTTGCTTTCTTGAAGGTTCCTGTTACCCCAGCATTTACTGTTGGTATTCTGTGGTGCCTGTTGTTCACCTCTAAGAGCTTTAGCAAGGCAATGAATCTTCTTGCAAAGACCTGCTATGACGGTGTAACCGACGCTGGTCCTGCAATTATCCTGATGGTTGGCATTGGTATCCTTTACCTTGCAGTTACCAACCCAACGGTTAAGGCAGTTCTTAACCCATTCCTGCTTGGCATCATGCCACAGAACCTTGTTGCATACATCATCTTCTTTGCGGTCCTCTCGCCATTGGCTCTGTATCGTGGACCTATGAACATGTTTGGCCTTGGTTCTGGTATCGCAGCTCTTATCATTGGCCTGAACACCTTGAATCCTCTTGCTGTCATGGGTGCATTCCTGTCTGCAGAGCGCATCCAGGCAGGTGGTGACCCAACCAACACTCAGAACGTTTGGACTGCAAACTTCTGCGAGGTTGACGTCAACACCGTTACTCGTAAGATGCTTCCTTACCTCTGGGCAGTTTCCATCGTTGGTGTAATTCTGTCTGGTGTTCTGTACTTCTAAGTTCTGACCTTGGGGCGAGAAGACCCTCTTGTTGTGGGCTTCTCGCCTCGTTTTATCTTTGCAGCTGATAGATTGCTGCAAATCAAGGAGGAAACGTGAAAGTTCGTATTGGAATCGACGTTGGCGGAACATTTACTGATGCTGTTGCCATCGACAATGATACGTACGAAATTATCGGCACGGTTAAAACACCTACCACGCACACCGCTGAAGCGGGTGTTGCAGCAGGTATTGTGCAGGTGCTTCATGGTGTTATGGAGCAGCACAACATTAAGCCTGAAGATGTTGTCTTTATTGCTCACGGTACTACTCAAGCAACAAACGCCCTGCTTGAGGGCGATGTTGCACAGGTTGGTATCGTAACGCTTGGTAGCGGCCTTCAGGGAGCTAAGAGTAAGAGTGATACTAACGTTGGCGATATTGAACTTGCTGCCGGTAAATTCCTGCGTACCAAAAATACTTTTGTAGACACATCCTCCGACGTAGAAGCTGGTATTAAGAGCGCAATTGAACAGCTTTTCTCGGAAGGTTCAACTTCTTATGTTGCAGCTGAAGCATTTAGCGTAGATGATCCAACTAACGAGAATGCTGTGATTGCAGAATGCTCTGATAGAGAAGTTCCTGCTACGGCTACAAATGACATTTCCAAGCTTTATGGCCTGGCTATTCGTACTCGCACCGCAGTTGTTAACGCTTCCATCATGCCTAAGATGCTTGAAGCTGCAAATATGACCGACAAGAGTATTCGCGAGGCCGGTATTGAGTCACCACTTATGGTCATGCGTTGCGATGGTGGTGTCATGACCGTTGATGAGGTTCGTCATCGCCCCATCCTGACCATTCTTTCTGGTCCTGCAGCAGGTGTAGCTGGTGCTTTGATGTACGAGAAGCTCACCGATGGCTTGTTCTTTGAGGTTGGCGGTACTTCTACCGATATTTCTTGCGTTAAAGACGGCAAGGTTATGGTCAAGTATGCAGAAGTTGGCGGCCACAAGACGTACCTCTCGTCATTGGACGTTAGAACTGTTGGTATTGGCGGCGGTTCTATGGTGCAGATTTCTGATGGTAAGGCCGTTGACGTGGGACCTCGTTCTGCTCACATTGCTAACTTGGATTACGAGGTATACACCGACGCAGAAAAAATTGTGAATCCACGCCTGGTTGCTGTTCGTCCTATGGATGGAGATCCTGAGTACGCAGCTATTGAGTGCGATGGTGGACTTCGCGTTTGTCTGACCATGGCTGGCGCTGCAAACCTTGCAGGCTTTGTTCCTGAGGGGGATTATGCATACGGCTCTGTTGAAGCTGCTCGCGCGGCGTGGGCTCCTCTTGCAGAGAATATGGGCATGAGTGTTGAAGCAGCAGCAGCTCAAGTCCTTGCTTTTGCCGCAAAGAAGAACGGCGCTGTAGCAGAACAGCTTATGAAAGACTACGGCATGGACCCTCGCACAACCGTTTACGTTGGCGGTGGCGGCGGAGCTTCTACGGTAGTGCCACACTTGGCAAAGACCATGGGTCATACGTTCCGCATTGCTAAGAATGCTCCTGTTATCTCAACCATCGGCGTTGCCCTTGCTATGGTTCGTGACATGGTTGAGCGCAGTGTTACCAACCCAACCGACGATGACATTGTCAGCGTTAGGCGTGAAGCAGAAGCTCGTGCTATTAAGATGGGAGCAGCTCCTGGAACTGTTGAGGTTACTGTTGAGGTTGATACCCAGCGCCACGTTGTCCGCGCGATTGCTGTTGGTGCCACTGAGTTGCGTAGTAAAGACGTTAATGCTACACGTCTGAGTGCAGACGAGCTTAAAAAACTTGTAGTAGAGAACCTTGGCGAGGGTGCAGAAAATGTTTCCGAGGTTGCTCACTCTTCTGAGCTCTTTGCTTACACTGCAACAACTACAGAAAAGAAGCTCTTTGGTCTTCTCACCAAGAAACGCACAGCTCTTCGTCTTATTGATTCCGAGGGTGTTATTAGACTTCAGCGTCCTAATGCTGACGTACTCCAAGAGACCATTAGTTCTTGGCGCAAGGGAGTAACAGCCTTGGTAGAGGACTTGACCGTATACAACGACGGTGGAGCCAATCTGCCAAATGTTTATGTAGTAGTTGGCAAGCGCATCATCGATCTGTCTGGAATGACTTCTCTTGAGCAGATTTTGAGCCTTGCAGCAGTGGAGTTGGGCGGCTATCCGTCCGACGAGCCCGTTATTATTGCCGCTACACTTCGTTTAGGCGATTAAACTCACATGCAGAACGTAGATTATCCTTTGGCGAGAAAATCGGTGAACCTTGAAGCGGAGTCTATTTCTGACTCTGCTTCACGGTTTCCGTTCCCAACTCGCGAGCTTGCGCGTAAAGAGCTCTTGTGGGATCGCTCCGTTGCTCGTATTCCTGAAGAGGATAAAGAGCGCGTGATTGATTTAGCTTGGTCAAAAGGTGAGTCTGCTGCGCATATGGTGTTTGAAGAATCAAACGGTCAAAGTGACTTTTTTCAGATCTGCAAAGACGCAGGTTTGACTATTATCAAAAAAGATATTGATTGCGTGTATGGTAACCAGCGCTACTTCAGTGATTATGTTTCTGGCACAAAAGAAATCACGCTCTATGAGCAGTCGTGTGCGCTATGGGCAAAGCAAAATCAACTTGAGCTGCATGATGCCCAAAATCTTATTTTGATGCATGAGTTTTTTCACGTGTTAGAGACAACTCGTCTTGGATTAACCAGCAAAGAATACACCATTCCATTGTTTACTATTGGTCCTTTTAAATTAGGAAAAACGGGTATTCACGCTCTGTCCGAAATTGCAGCACACGCATTTACCAACACCTATTATGGTTTACTACACAGCGTTTCTGACACAGGAGGAAACAATGAGTCATAAAGAAATTACCTGGAATAACCTGCAGATTCCTGTTGTTGGAAGTTTTGATGTAGTCATCATTGGTGGTGGCGTCTCTGGCTCCGCTTGTGGAATTCGCTGCGTAAACGAGGGCCTTTCTACCCTCATTGTGGATAAGTCAAATCTGCTTGGAGGATCTGCTACACGAGCGCTTGTGTGCCCTATGATGCCGTCATATGTGCGCCATCTGCCAGTTCTTTCTGCCATCGAGCAGCAGCTCTTGGCTTCAGGTGACGCTACGCGCGACGATTACACTACCATGATCTGGTTTGCTCCTGAGCGTTTGGGAGAAGTGTATGAGCAGCTCTACACCACTAAAGGTGGACAAATTCTCTATGACACGTCTCTTGTAGCTGCGGTTCTATCTGATGCTGATGACGAGAAAATCATCACACACGCTATTCTTGCCTCAACAGAAGGTTTGATTGCAGTAGCTGCTCAAACGTGGATTGACGCATCGGGTGACGCAGTCTTGTCCAGAGCTGCTGGTGTACCAGTTGCAGCTGGTGATGAGGACGGCATCAATCAGGTTTGCAGTCTGCGTTTTACCATGGGCGGTATTGATGTTGAGCGCTATAGAGATTACGTGCTCTCACTTGATGATCACTTCTCGCCATTGGTTGAAGGATATTTCTTTGAGTCCGCGATGGTTGCGGGTAAGAATTTTAAGCTGGAGCCAAAGTTCCGTGAGGGAATTGAAGCAGGTATTCTTGAAGAAGAGGACTTGCGCTATTACCAGATTTTCTCGCTTCCTGGAAAACCAGGTTGCATGGCGCTGAACTGTCCACATATTGCAAGCATGCGTACAAACACCTCGGGAGCGGCGCGTTCTAATGCAACAGTTGAGGCGCATGCGCGCATCCGTCGACTGGTAACGTTCTTGCAGCGTATGATGCCTGGATTTGAGCAGAGCTACCTTATGGAGCAGGCTTCGCTGTTGGGTGTTCGCGAGAGCTGGCGCGTTGAAGGCCAGACAATGCTGACCGAAGAGGACTACGTTAACCAGGCTCGATTTGACGACGGCCTTGTTCGCGGCGATTGGTACATTGACGTTCACTCTAATAAGGGCGGACTCTTCCACAAAAATACGTATAAGCAAGGCGACTATTACGAGATTCCATTCCGATCGATGGTCACCAAACACATCAATAACCTGGGAGTTATTGGGCGCTGCATCTCTACAACGTTTTTGATGCAGGCAAGTGTTCGCATTATTCCAACGGTCACCGATATGGGTGATGCTATGGGTACGGCATGTACTCTGGCAAAACAGACTTCAACACCACTCGCTCAGCTAGATGGCGTGGCAGTCCGTGCTGAAGTTGAACAAATGAAACCTGTGAATTCATAATTGCTGTTTAAGAATTGTGGAAGCTGTGATAAACTTCTACAGTCACGGGCGATTGGCGCAGCGGCTAGCGCAGGTGCTTTACACGCACAAGGCCGGGAGTTCAAATCTCTCATCGCCCACCATGGAACCTCACGCGGCGCCCTCGGGTGTCGCGTTTTTTCTTAGGAGTGCAATGAATAACCAGGTAGATAGCGCGTTCTCTGGCGAGAAGCCCGTGCAGGTCGACGCTGCCGCGCAGACCGATGCCGCTACGCAGTCCGACGCCGCTACACAGACCGACGCTGCCGTGCAGGTCGGCGCAGCTACAGAGCCCGCGCGCTCGTTCGACCGCGCGTGGGACCAGATGCGCCCTGTCACCCTCGAGCGCAACGTCATGAAGAACGCCGACGGATCGTGCCTGGTCACGTTTGGCGACACACGCGTCCTGTGCACCGCTACCGTCGAAGAGGGCGTCCCCGCGTGGCGACGCAGTTCTCGCGCGGGTTGGGTCACGGCTGAATATGCCATGCTACCTGCGTCGACTAACCGCCGCACCAAGCGAGAGCGCGCTAACCGCAAGGGTCGCTCCATGGAGATTGAGCGCCTGATCGGCCGCTCGCTGCGCTCCGTTGTTGACCTCAACCGCCTGGGCGAGTACACCATTACGCTGGACTGCGACGTGCTTCAAGCAGATGGCGGCACTAGAACTGCCAGCATCACGGGCGCTTGGGTGGCGCTTCACGACGCACTCTATTCACTTGTCGAGAAGGACCTCCTGCCCAGACTTCCTCTTACAGGTCAAGTAGCTGCGATTTCTATGGGTTATGTAAACGGTCAGCCGCTGCTGGACCTCGACTATCCCGAGGATTCTCATGCGGACATTGACATGAACCTTGTGGGAACAGAAACTGGACAGATAATTGAAGTACAAGGAACAGGCGAGGGCGGTCCGTTTGATCGCGAGCAACTTAACCAGCTGCTCGACCTTGGTCAAGCTGGCATCGCTCACCTTGTTGACCTGCAAAATCAAGTGACTGGATTTAGGGAGTAACCATGAGTCAAAACAGTGAAAATCAGGGTTCTAACGCTGTGACCTTTGATCCAAATACAACCGTGGTAGTTGCAACAGGCAACGCTCACAAACTTGTTGAGATTGAGGCTATCCTCTCTAAGGTAATGCCTGGTATAAGCTTTGTAGCGCTTGGTCAGCTGGGCGATTTCCCTGATCCAGAGGAGAACGGGCAGACGTTCCGCGATAACGCTTTGATCAAGGCAATGGCTGCGCTTGACGAGGTAGATTGCGTGGCAGCTATTGCAGACGACTCCGGCATTTGCGTTGACGCTCTGGACGGAGCTCCTGGAATTTATTCTGCTCGTTATGCTGGTGAGCATGGCAATGATGCTGCAAACAATCAGAAGCTGCTGGCAGAGCTTGCCGACGTTGCTGATGAGGACCGTACTGCTCACTTCCACTCCACCGTTGCTCTGGTCTACAGAGATGGATCCGTGCTGGTAGGAGAGGGTGACTGCGAGGGTGTTATCGGTCACGAGCCAAAGGGTCACAACGGCTTTGGCTATGACCCACTCTTCTGGCCTGAGGATGCTCCAGGTAAAACCATGGCAGAGCTTGAGCCTGACGAGAAGAACGCTATATCGCATCGTTTCCACGCTCTGCAGAATCTTTCCAAGCAGATTCAGGGATAGGCACGACGTAGGTTTCGCGTCAGATTCGCGTCAGGGTTATGCCAGGTTCACGTCAGATTCTGGACAGATAACTGCCGCTATGTCAGACTCACGTCAGATTCGCGTCAGACTCTCGTCAGAATCGCGACAGAATAGCGACAGAAACACACCATATAACAGGTCAAAACCGGTCAGCGAGATATTTGTTCTTCTCGCCGACCGGTTACTTTTTTCTTTGCTTCAAATGTTAAACTAAATGTAACTGTGACTTCTGTCTTGGAGGTAGACATGAGGATTGTTCGCACCCGCGATTACGAGGACATGAGCAGAAAAGCTGCAAACGTCATCTCTGCACAAATTATTCTGAAGCCAAATTGCGTTCTTGGTCTGGCAACTGGTTCAACGCCAATTGGTACTTATGCCCAGCTTGCTGACTGGTGCAAGAGGGGAGACCTGGACTTCTCACAGGTTTCTACGTACAACCTTGACGAGTATCGCGGCCTTTCTCACGACGATCCTCAGAGCTATCACTATTTCATGCGCAAAAACCTCTTTGACCTGGTAAATATTGATCTTGAGAACACCCACGTGCCTGACGGCTCTAATTCTGACGTCGAGGCAGCTTGTTCTGAGTACGACAAGCTTGTCGCAAAAGCTGGCTATCCTGACCTGCAGCTTCTTGGTATTGGCCACAACGGCCACATTGGCTTCAACGAGCCTGACGACCACTTCTCCAAGGGTACGCACTGCGTTGACCTTACCGAGAGCACCATTCAGGCAAACAGCCGCCTGTTTGAGCGCATGGAGGACGTCCCTCGTCAGGCTTACACCATGGGCACGCAGACCATCATGTTCGCGCGCAGCATTCTGATTGTGGCTAGCGGTGAGGACAAGGCTAAGGCTGTTTACGACATGTGCTACGGCAACGTTTCGCCTCAGTGCCCAGCCTCTATCCTGCAGCTTCACACCAACTGCACCGTTATTGCTGACGACGCTGCTCTTTCGCTCTGTCCAGCTGAGTAAGATCTGGTTGGTTCAAAGCTTCTTAAAGCCTCCAAAAAGCCTCTAAAAAGCACCTGTCGAGAAAAGCAAAACTCCCATTCACGAGAATGGGAGTTTTTTGTTCGAGGCTTTAGCCTGTTGAGCGCGAGAAGCGCGCGAAACACAAAACCACCCGCTATGCGGGTGGAGAATACTTTTTGCTTTGCAAATTAAAATCCTTCCTTCTAGCATAGCGATTGTTCAGGTCACTAATAGCCAAGAAGGAAGGAGTAGCTATGGCACATAAGGCCAATAGCCTTGCGCACACAAAATGGTTATGTAAATACCACATTGTGTTTACACCAAAGTATAGAAGGAAAGTCATTTATAACAAATACAGAGAAGACCTTCGAGAAATACTCAAGATGCTTTGTGACTGGAAAGGAGTAGAAATTCTTGAAGGTCACCTCATGCCAGATCACATACACATGCTTGTGAGTATCCCACCTAAGATAAGCGTTTCAAGTTTTATGGGTTACTTAAAAGGTAAAAGCTCACTGCTCATGTTCGACAGACATGCAAACCTTAAATATAAGTATGGTAATAGAAAGTTTTGGGCTGAAGGCTACTATGTATCAACCGTAGGTCTTAATGAAGCGACTATAAGAAAATATATTCGCGAACAAGAAAACGCCGATATAGCTCAGGATAAATTAAGTTTGAAGGAATATGAAAATCCCTTCGATAAATAATCTCGCTGGATAGCCAGTTTAACTGGCTGCCGGTGTTACATTGCTATTGTGACCTGAACGAAGTGAAGGGCAAAGGACTTGAGTCCTGGGCAAGTATAATTAGGGTTATACCCTAAGAGCAAACCACCCGCTATGCGGGTGGTTATGATTGCGGCTTATTTTGCGCGTTCAGCGACACATGGTCAGTTGTACTCTTTTATTGGAATGCCAAAAATTACTTATAGTCCTTGAAGTAACGACTGAGAGCTAAAAGGGTCTGGTAATTAAGGCCAAGCACATAGTCGCCGTTATTGGTATGAACCGTGCGAAGCGTAAACTCAAGATTGTCACCAAACGTGATTTTATCGCCATCTTTTTTGCCAGCACGAGACATATCACCAGTTGAAAGTGGGAAAACTCTACCGGCTGGATTGACCGAAGTAACAAAGAATAAAAAAGGCGCGACGGCGTTTTCACCAAGGTTAATGTGCAACTGTTTGAAAATCTGACTGTTTGTTGACACGTAGACTACTTCGTTTTTGTCGAGCAGCTTCTTCAGTTCAGGAAGAGTCGCTGCTACCCAAGGTAGATCATGGTGAACAAAGGGATTGTCGCTTGCGAGCGACTGCGCAATAGGCGAGCCATACTGGTAGACGTAAACCATCTTGTTATAGAGCTCGTTGACGTCATTAACAGAGGTCTGAGCTGGTGCGGCCTGGTTTGCCTGAACAAGCTCGATGAGGTTCATGGAATTGAGCTGGTCAGATGAAGCGCCTTTGGACTGTGCTTCAGAAACAGTCAAGCCACCAAATGCGAACGACCCTACGCTAAATACCAGGCAAAGCGCTGATAAAGCAACAAGAGCTTTAGATGATTTCTTTTTGGAAAGGAATGCGATTCCGATAGCAAGAGCAACAAAAATAAGCACGATATACCAGGTCTTACTGATGGCATATCCCAGAGTCTCAGTCATTGGGCCTCCCTGTGTTTTGAAGTTAGTTACTAATTTTATCAGAGGACCCCTATTTGTCATAAATTTGTTGGGGGTTCTGACGCGCTGTCGTTGCAAGTCCGATGCCAACCTGACGCAAATCTGACGCGAACCCGACACGATCTTCTCGCGATCTTGACGCAAACCTGACCGATCGACTGATGTTGTTCCCGTGACATTTGTCGTAAAACCTTGAGATTTTATTTTCTACCTCGTATAGTGGAGTTTCGGAAATTCTGACTATTGTTTGTCGACCGGTACAAATCTCCGACACATCAACGTGTCGCACCGCAAACGTACTGATTGACTTGGAGGATTGATGGAAAACGAGATTCCACCAGTTAATCGTGTAGACGAGATTCACGAGAAGCTCAGCTCACTTCAAGGCCAAAAACTCAAGGTCAAGGCCAACATGGGTCGTTCTCGTATTGTTGAGCGCACAGGTACCCTGGTTATGGCCCATCCATCTCTTTTCATCGTTGAGGTTGGCGAGCGCCGCGGTCGCACTGCCCGCCAGTCCTACCAGTACGTTGACGTTCTGACCGGCACCGTTGAGCTTTTTGATTTTGAGACCGGTGAGCGTTTGTTTGACTTCGAGTTTGAAGAGTAGTTCAGAAGCGCTCGCATCACTTCGACTAGGCTTACTCTCATGGCTGCCTCGTTGTCCAAGTTTGGACGCCAAATCATTCAGATTCCTTGCAAGGTTAATCTTCACCTGGGCATTCACACTCAGAAAGACCAGCGAGGATACCATAAAGTAGATTCACTCATGGTTCCCGTTGCGCTGTACGACACAGTTGTTGTCGATGACGCGCCGGAGCTTACGGTTACGCATGAGCCGCAGCTCTGCGTGTTGCCCGAGCGCACAACAACCTGGAAGGCCGCGGTTCTTCTCGCCAATAAGCTGGGAGTTTCCCCAGATGTTTCCATTGACGTGCAAGTTCACATTCCCGAGAAGGCCGGTCTGGGGGGATCGTCCGCCGATGCTGCCGCGACACTCTATCTGTTGGCTCAGCGCTGGGGTGTTGATCCGCTAGACCCGCTGGTAGTTGAGGTAGCCAAGGCTGTCGGTGCAGATGTAGCGTTCTTTCTAGACCCACGGCCATCGCTTATGCTTGGCGCTGGAGACACGCTGGTAGAAACCTATACGGCTATCGTTGACGCTCCGCTTGCCATTGTCTTACCAGCAGAAACCGGCGTTGTTACCAAAGAGGCGTACGACCAGTTTGACGCATCGCCAATTACTCCACAATCTTACGAACAGCTGTCCGCACTTTTGCGTGACGCTGGCAATTCTGGTGCTGCCAGCGATCAAGCCACTGCAGGCGAGCAGCTCATCCAGCAGGTAGCGGGCCTCCTTTTCAACAATCTTGCGCCAGCAGCAAAATCGCTAAAACCACAGGTAGCCGAGGTAGAGGAGTGGCTAAAGGCACAGTCTGGCGTTCTTGGCGCTCAGGTTTCCGGCTCAGGTAGCAGCTCTTTTGCGCTTTGCGAATCACAGGATGCCGCCAATGCTATTGCAGCCGCAGCTCAAGCAAAAGGTTGGCGAGGCTTCTCCACCACCTGCAAGTTGTAGTGGTAACATAGAGCGGCAAATGTTTGATGGATTTATCCCATCGGACGAGGCAAAACATAACGGGTTGTGGCTCAGCTTGGTAGAGCGCTCGGTTCGGGACCGAGAGGTCGCTGGTTCAAATCCAGTCAACCCGACCATTTTTCCTGATAATCAGTGAATTTCCACCGTTTTTACCGTGAAATAAGCGTTTTGGCACCCAAAGTGGTAAAAAATGCGTTTAGTTGGAATATACAAAAACGTATGCATTCTATGCAGGTCATCTACCAGCATAAACTCTCGGTCAATTTTGATCGAAACTTTTATGAGAAAACCCAACTGGGAAAACGTAAGTGCCAAAACGCCGAGCTAGAAAATAAATCTCCAACTAAACGGGTTTTTTACCCAAATCAGACCCCACTTTCCGTCATATCAATTTCTTGATTTGTTTTCGCGCATATTCGAGACTGTTTATACGTTTTTGGTTAGACGGACACATAATCGCCCGGACCTTGTATCAACCGTTCCTCAAAAATCTACATGACAGCTCCATGAGTACACTTCTTCACTGTTTTGAGCTCATTTTTCTATCAAATGAACATTGTGAACGTTTAGGCCTACAAAAACATAAATAAATCGACACAAAATAAACACAAATGGATTACAATCAGACGAAGTGCACTACGTATAAGGCAACGCGCGCACCGTCGTGTCTACGCGCTTGCACACACGCGTTTTGTTGAAAGGGGTTTTGTATGCCTGTTGTTGAGTTTTTTGTAAACGTACTCTCAACACCAGCCATCCTAGTTGGCCTTGTTGCCCTGCTGGGTTTGGCACTTCAGGGAAAGCCAATTGAGGATCTCATCAGAGGCACTCTCAAGACCATCGTCGGCTTCCTCGTTCTTTCTGCAGGTGCAGGTTTCTTGCAGACCGGATCCCTCCTGGCCTTTGGTGAAATCTTCAACTTCGCTTTTGACATGCAGGGTGTCGTCCCAAACAACGAGGCTGTCGTCTCGCTGGCACTTGGCGAGTTTGGTCAGGCAACCGCAATCATCATGTGCATCGGCATGGTCCTGAACATTGTCCTCGCACGTTTTTCTCGCTTTAACTATATCTTCCTCACCGGTCACCACACTCTCTACATGGCAGCTATGCTCGCCATCATCCTGCACGTCGGCGGCCTTTCCGGTTGGATGCTCTACATCTCCGGCGCATGCCTGCTTGCTTTGATCATGGTTCTGTCTCCTGCATATTGCCAGCCAACCATGCGCAAGGTTACCGGCAGCGATTCCGTTGCACTTGGCCACTTCGGCGGAGCTGGTTACTGGCTTGCCGGTATGGTTGGTAAGCTCTTTGCTTCCGATCGCGAGAATAGTACCGAGAATATCAAGTTCTCCAAGCGCCTCATCTTCCTGCGCGACAACACCGTTTCCATTGGTCTGACCATGATCGTCATGTTCTTGGTTATCACAGGCGTTGCCGTCAGCCGTGGCCTTCTAACCCTGGTACCTGCAGGAACTACCGCTGCAGAGTTTGCCTCTAACCCACAGTATGCGGGCCTTCAGCACCTCGGCGACTTGCTGAACATTGGTACCGAGACCACCACTAACTGGATTGTCTGGGCATTTACCCGCGGTCTTTCCTTCGCTGGTGGTGTTTACATCATTCTGTCCGGTGTTCGTCTGATCATTGGCGAGATTGTTCCTGCATTCAAGGGTATCGCTCAGAAGCTTGTCCCTGGTGCAAAGCCTGCAATCGACTGCCCAATCGCATTCACCTATGCTCCAAACGCCGTTATCATCGGCTTCCTAAGTTCCTTCGTTGGCGGCATCCTGGGTCTGCTTATTCTTGGTGTCATTAACGCACAGGTCGCAGCTATTGCCCTGATTCTCCCAGGCGTTGTTCCTCACTTCTTCTGCGGCGCAACCGCAGGTGTCTTTGGTAACGCAGAGGGCGGCATCAAGGGCTGCATTGCTGGCTCTTTTGTCCACGGCCTGCTCATTACCTTCTTGCCTGCACTGTGCATGCCAGTCTTTACTCTCATGGGCTTCACCTCCGCTACCTTCTCCGACGCTGACTTCTCCATCATGGCGCTGATCTTTGGTAACGTTGCTCTGAACGTCCAGGGTGCAGTCCTCACCGGCATCTGCGTTGTCTGCTTCTGCCTCCCAATTCTCTTCAACCTTGTTGCTCCTAAGAAGGCAGAGGAGAAGAAGGCCGAGTAGCATCCGCTCACAGAATTGCAGCTAAACATCGCAGTTGCTGCAGAAAATGCGAGTAGAATCTAGGTATCTAGGTCGGGCTTCGTCCTTGGATGGGGCCCGACTTTTTAACCCACGTAACCCACATATCACACGTGGTGAATTGAAAGGGGCTTGTATGGCTATCCAGAAGATCCTTTGCTGTTGCGGAAGTGGACTTGGCTCCAGCCTTATGGTTGAGATGCAAATCCAGGACGTCCTGAACGAGCTGGGCGTGAGCGGCGTCGAGGTTGAGCACTCAACCGTTTCCGATGTTACCCCTGGCGCAGCTGACCTCTTTATTGTTGCTCGCGACCTTGAGGATTTTATCGCCGGTATTCCAGAAGACGAGAAGATCGTTCTCTCCAACATCCTCGATAAGGATGAAATGAAGGAAAAGCTTACCGAGAAGTTCGGTCTGTAAGCACGGTTTTCGCACGCAGCTCTGGCCCGCGCGTGGCGCCGACCTGCTGCGTTTCTCGCACGCAGCTCCGGCCCGCGCGTGGCGCCGACCTGCTGCGTTTCTCGCACGAAATACGTGAAAGGAAATTACATGGACGTCGACCTTAAACAGGTTGCTCGTGAGGTGCGCAAAAGCATTCTCACGCAGGTCTTTACGGCCAAATCCGGCCATCCCGGTGGCTCGCTTTCTGCAACAGAAATCCTGACGTATCTCTACTTCAAGGAGATGCACGTAGACCCCACCAAGCCAAACTGCCCCTGCAGGGATCGCTTTGTGCTTTCAAAGGGTCACGTTACCCCAGCGCTCTACGGCGTTTTGGCCGAGCGCGGTTTCTTCCCCAAGGAGGAGCTCAAGACCTTCCGTGCGCTCAACTCGCGCCTTCAGGGTCATCCAAACATGAACGACACACCTGGCGTTGACATGAGCACTGGCTCACTGGGTCAGGGTGTTTCAACTGCCGTTGGTATGGCACTGGCTGGCAAGAAGTTCAAAAAGGACTACCGCGTCTACGCACTCCTGGGCGACGGCGAGATTGAAGAGGGCCAGGTCTGGGAGGCTGCCATGTTTGCTGGCAACCACCAGCTTGATAACCTCACGCTTATTGTTGATAACAATAACCTGCAGCTTGACGGCTCGCTTGATCAGATCAACACTCCGCAGCCAATTGGCGAGAAGTTCAAGGCGTTCAAATTCCACGTCATCGAGGTGGCAGATGGACACGACTTTAACCAGCTTGCAGCTGCATTTGCTGAGGCTCGTACCATTAAGGGTCAGCCAACCGTTATCGTTGCCCACACCGTAAAGGGCAAGGGCGTCTCCTTCATGGAGAACCAGGTAGGCTGGCACGGCAAGGCTCCTAACCAGGAACAATACGAGCAGGCTATGAAAGAGCTTGAGGGAGAGGTGGCATAACATGGCAGACGTACAGAAAATTGCCACCAGAGAGGCTTACGGAAAAGCCCTGGTAGAGCTTGGTAAAGAGCACGACGATCTTCTCGTCTTTGATGCTGACTTGGCAGAGGCAACTCGTTCCGGCAAGTATGGCGAGGAGTATCCTGAGCGCTTTGTGGACTGCGGTATCGCTGAGGCCAACATGATTGGTATGGCAGCTGGCGTTGCTGCAACTGGTCACAAGGTCTTTGCAACTTCGTTTGCAATGTTTACGTCTGGTCGTGCGTTTGAACAGATCAGAAACTCGGTAGGTTACCCTCACCTCAACGTCAAGATTGGCGCTACCCACGGAGGCCTCTCGGTAGGAGAGGACGGCGCTACTCACCAGTGCAATGAAGATATTGCTGTTATGCGCACCATTCCTGGCATGACGGTCATTATTCCATCCGATGCTGTTGAGGCTGAGGCTGCTGTTAAGGCCGCTTACGACCATGACGGTCCTGTTTACATGCGCTTTGGCCGCCTCCCTGTTCCTGTTTTCAACACCAACCCTGATTACCACTTTGAGCTTGGCAAAGGTATTGTCCTCAAGGAGGGTACTGACGTTACGCTGGTAGCTTGTGGCCTTATGGTTCCTGTGGCTCTTGAGGTTGCAGAGCAGCTAGCAGCAGAGGGTGTCAACGCCGAGGTCATCAACATCCACACCATCAAGCCTCTGGATGCTGAGCTGATTACTGCTTCTGCAGCAAAGACCGGCAAGGTTGTGACTATTGAGGAGCACTCCGTTATCGGCGGTCTGGGTAGCGCGGTTTGCCAGGCACTTTCCGAGAACGCTCCTGTTCCTGTCAAGGTCATTGGCGTTCAGGACACTTATGGCGAGTCCGGACCAGCTCTTCAGGTTCTTGCTAAGTACGGCCTGGATACCCCAAGCGTCCTTGCATCCGTCAAGGACTTCTTGAAGTAAGCTCTTCGAGCTCTGGCGCGCGTAGTTACGCTCCAGCGGATTTCCGCGCTTCGGAGCACATCATCGCACGTTATCGTTGCACAAACAAAGCCCTTCTCGTCATCTGGCGAGAAGGGCTTTTTGCTTGTAGAGAATTTGCAGTGCTATCAGATCGCTCGGTATTACCGCGCCTGAAATGTGCAAAGAATCTGTATTTGAGCCACCGATTCTTTTGCAAAATCAGGCAAATCCACAGTTTCTTTTACATTTTTAGGCAAAATTTACAGATTCTTTGATGAAATCAGGCGCGAGAAAGTTAAAGCAATTATGCTGGATTCATGAGCCTGAAATGCTCACTTAGTCTGAGTAAAAGTACTCAGACATGGTGCACTTTTCCGGCAAAACGTTCAGACATGGCGAGAAAATCAGGCTCCACGAAGAGCGCCCATGAAAAGCAACTTTGAGTTCAAAAAGTCCGCCTGAAATGTGCAAAGAATCTGTATTTGAGCCACCGATTCTTTTGCAAAATCAGGCAAAACCACAGATTCTTTAACGTTTTCAGGCAGAATTTACAGATTCTTTTAAGAAATCAGGAGCCCACTAGATGACAGATACGTTGGCCTTCTCACAGACGGTTCCAATGGAGCATACGGCTACTCGGGGGTTGAGCCTGGCAGAAAAACCAAGAAGGCAGCATGTCAAGCTCTAGCTGAATTCATTTACTGAGGTTGTCATCTGCTTCGTGGCTGGGGCCACGCATAAGATACGCGGCCCCAGCCACTGCGGCATAAAGTGCCCAAGCGCCTACGCAGAAGAGCAGGTTTCCCAGCCAGTCCCCAACGAAAATCTCGTGTGTGTCAGTACTGCGATAGAACGAGTTCGTGACAGCAAGTAGTAATGCTGCTGCCCCGCTTGACAAGAGTCGTGTCCACAGTGCTCTCACTCTCCGTTGTGGCCATCGTTGTGGCGGGTCAACAATCAAAAGAACCAGGCCGGTGAGAAACGCTCCATAAAGTAGAAATACCATCAAAAGAGTGCCAGCTGCGGCGAGCCCCGTGGCGGGGATATAGAAAATCCCGAAGAAGATTCCAATCCATGTCGTGTACGTACGGATCGCATCCCTGTTCGTGAAAGTAGGCGTGGCAAATCGGGCTGAGCTCCTCATGAGCATCCGTCCTGCCATGACCGTGAAGGCAATCCAGCCGAGACCGAGAGATAGGAGCGTCTCACTCCAATGTTGAGATCCATACTGGGTGGAAGCAACTGCATCAAAAGCGACTAACGCGATGGCCGCAACCCCTGTACCCAATACGCGGATCAGTAATGCTCGACAGAGCGGCGTCTCCCATGTTGATGGCCTATCAATGATAAAAAATAGCAGTCCTGCTAGAGGGGCAAGCCACAATGGGGTGCTCACCGGGGCGACTCCACCGATGAAGAGCAGGGAACCGGGCACTATCGCAAAGCCGAGGATGAGCCCTACCCAATACGTGTAGGTCCGAACGAATAGTTTGAAAGACTCAACCACTCACGCCTCCCATGGACTTCAGCACCGAAACTATAACAATTCTACGGCGGGGAGGCGACTCATGACCAGATACACTTCAAAACCCGCCTGAAATGTGCAAAGAATCTGTATTTGAGCCACCGATTCTTTTACAAAATCAGGCAAATCCACAGTTTCTTTGATGCTTTTAGGCAAAACTTACAGATTCTTTGCAGAAATCAGGCGCCCTCAAGGCGCCCTGCTAGGCGTCCGCCAGATGCACGCCGTGCCCGCGCCGCCCTCCCGCCGCCTGGCGAGAAACCCCGTCCACTAGCAGCGCTTACGCACAAGAAACCCGGCATCCACACGAAATGGATGCCGGGTTGAAATCGCTCTTAACCTGTACGGTCCTTACTTGTACTCGTAGAAGCCCTTACCAGCGGCAACGCCGGTCTCGCCCTTGTCAATCTTCTCTTTCAGCGAGGCAACAATGCGACCCTGTACTGACTCAGGATCCTTAGCTGCAGGATTCATCAGAGCAACGTTGTATGCGGTGACCAGGCCAATGATGTCCAGAATCTGGAACGGACCCTTTGGTGAACCAGTGCCAATACGCCAAGCCCTGTCGATGTCCTCGACGTCGCCGACGCCGTTAGCCCAGAGCTGCTCAGCGGAGACCAGAAGAGGTACCAGCATGGAGTTCAGCAGGTAGCCAGGCTGCTCCTTCAGGACCTTGACTGGAATCATACGGATGCTTGCCGCAAAAGCGACGACCATATCAAAGTTCTCCTGAGCGGTACCTGCGTGACCCATAACCTCGCCGATTGGGTTGCGCCAAATCTCGTTAGCAAAGTGGAGTGCCAGGTACTTCTCCGGACGACCAGTAGCTGCAGCAAACATGCTTGGAATCATGGTTGAGCTGTTGGTTGCCACAATAGTCTTTTCGGGCAGGTGCTTGGCTAGCTCGGTGTAGAACTCAATCTTCTGCTCTGGATTCTCAGCGACAGACTCGATAACAAAGTCAGCGTCACCAAAAGCCTCATCCCAATCGGAAGTGAGCTTGAGGTTGCTGTATGCGCGCTCTACCTGCTCTTTAAGCTGGTCGAGCTTCTCTGGAGTAATTTCGTCTTGAGCAATGAGACCGTATGCGTACGCCTTAGGATTACTCTTCATGGCCTCGAGGGTGTTCAGATACACCTCTCTGAGGTGCTCAATCTTTGGACGAGCGCGCTCAATTGAAGCCTCGGACCTTAGCCAAATGGTGGTTTCGTAGCCGCGATAAGCGGTCTGAAATGCAATCTGGCTGCCCAAAACGCCGCCGCCAGCAACTACAACTTTCTTAACCTGCGAAATGTCCATAGGACGTTCCTTTCTACAAGCGTGGCGAGAAGTGCCGCGCGATTTATCTACCGTCCCTATACCCTAGAAACTCTCCGTCAAACATTCGTTCGGAAAATTTCCAACTTTCATTCAATTCCTACAAATTATCCCCTGGCGAGAAACCACATCTATCCCGCACCGTTCTTGGGTAGAATAGAGGTGTACAAAGCAGCTGGTTTCGCCGCAGTCTATTGGCTACAACTCAAAAAAACACCAGGTACAACGACTGGAAAGAATAGAGGCATCATGATCGATGGAACATACAAGATTCAAATGGATTCTCCCGTTGGAGCCAAAGAGGGTACCGCTGTTCTCATCACCTCTGGCGAGAAACTCACTGGCTCTCTGACTGCTATGGGTGTTCAGATTGATATTGAGAACGGCAAGGTTACCGACAACTCGTTTACCTTTGGTGGCAAGCTTGAGTCTTTTGTGGGTCCCGTTATCTTTGCCGTTGGTGGCTCCGTTGAAGGCGACACCATTCAAGGTATCGCCCACATCGCTAACCGAGACTTTGTGTTTACGGGACGTAGATCTTAAGAAAAAATTTATACTTTATAAGAGATACTCTTATTTATTAACGATGGAATTGTGGAGTTGAGTATGTCTGTTAGCAAGAAAAATGCAATCGATTTTGTAACACGTTGGCAGAAAAACATCTCCAATATTCCTCAAGGAAAAAATAACGAGCAACAAGATACGCAAAAGTTTTGGATGGATTTACTTATCAATGTGCTCGGAATTAAGACAAACACTATAGACACATTTATCGATTTTGAACGTCACGTTCAGGGACGGCGAATAGATGTCTTTGTTAGTGACAGACATTTTTTGTGTGAGCAGAAATCGGTTGGTGTTGACCTTGATAAACCAGAGCCTAGAAATAAGACTCTTGAAACTCCATATCAGCAGGCTCGTTGGTATGCCCAAAATCTTCCTTACTCAGAGCGTCCAAGATGGCTCATGACATCAAACTTTGAAACATTCCGCTTGTATGACCTTGATAATGAAAGGCCAGAAGATTCCGTACAAGAAATTTCACTAGCAGAACTCCCAGATCAATTACATCTTTTTTCTTTTTTAACTAATGAGGAGACTGGGCGTCTATATAAAGAGCAGCAATTATCAGTTGAGGCAGGAAAATATGTCTCTAAGCTTTATGATGCGTTAGCGAAGCAATATCATCATATTGACGGTAAAGATGAAGAGGCTCAGGAAGAGCAAAGATCATTAAATGTTTTAATTACTCGAATTATTTTTCTTCTTTATGCAGAGGATGCAGATCTATTACATTCTCATCAAGCATTTGGAAATTATTGTGAGGGTGATTCCAGCAAGCTAAGAAGAAAGTTAATCGATCTTTTTGAAGTTATCGATACTCCTGTTAACCATAGAGAAGAGTACTTGGATAGTGAGCTTCAAGCATTCCCATACGTGAACGGCGGACTTTTTGCAGATCGGTCAATCATAATTCCACAAATGACAGATGAGATTTCATTAGCAATAATTGAATCTTCAAAAGATTTTGATTGGCGTGAAATTTCTGGTGTTATTTTCGGTGGTGTATTTGAAGGTACGCTAAATCCAGAAACCCGCAGGTCTGGCGGCATGCACTATACAAGTGTGGAAAATATTGAAAGATGTCTAAGACCTTTATTTTTAGATGCATTATGGTCTGAATTAAATGAGGCTGAAAAAGAGAAATCTTCTGGAAAACGCAAACAGGCCTTAAAAAAACTACATGACAAAATCGCGAACATTACAATTGGTGATCCCGCTTGCGGATCAGGTAATTTTTTGACAGAAGCTTATCGTCAGTTGAGGGCAATTGAGAACAGAATTATTGAGAGTGAGCTTTCTGAGGAAACGAGTATTTCTGGCCAAACTGCCCTTGCATCTGTTCAAGAAAATCCTGTTCGCGTATCGTTGAATCAGCTGTATGGAATTGAAATAAATGATTTTGCAGTCGCTGTTGCAAAAACAGCTCTATGGATTACAGAAGAGCAGATGCTGCGAAAGACACAAGAAATATATTCTGATTATGATTTCGACTTTTTACCACTTAAGAGTTTAACTAATCTTAAAGAAGGAAATGCTCTCACGATGGATTGGGAAGATATTTTTCCAAAAGATATCTCATACATCGTTGGAAATCCTCCATTTGTTGGAGCTCGACTCCAGTCAAAAGAACAAAAAGCAGAACTGTTATCAGTATTTGAAGGTGCTAAAAATGCAGGTAACATTGATTATTGTGGTGCTTGGTATTACAAGGCTGCAAAATTTATTAAAGATACAAAAACAGCTTGCGCCCTTGTCTCGACAAATTCTATTTGCCAAGGGGAGCAAGCTGCAATTTTATGGAAACCAATTTTTGATTTAGGCATTCATATAGATTTTGCACACAACACGTTTCGTTGGGATAATGAAGCTGCAGATAAGGCGCATGTTTTTTGCATCATTGTAGGTTTTTCAGCTGAAGGGCATCCAAAGAAACTGTATATTCATAAAACACCAGATTCTGTTGAAACTATTACATATCCTAAAAATATAAATGCGTATCTGGTTGATTCACCAAATGTGTTTGTATGGAATAGAAAAAAATCCATTTGTAATGTTCAAGAGATGAAGAGTGGAAACCAGCCTATTGACAATGGCTATTATTTATTTACTGAACAAGAAAAAGAGGAGTTCTTAGCATGTGAGCCAGAGGCGCAAGAGTATTTTTATCGTTTTATTGGAGGACAAGAATTTCTAAACGGTAAAAGCAGATGGTGCTTATGGCTTGGCAATCTCTCATTCAATGAATTAAAAAATTTACCAAAATGTCGCGAACGAGTAGATGCAGTAAGGAATTTTAGATTAGCGAGTAAGCGCATTTCAACAATAAAATTAGCAGAAAAGCCAACTAGGTTCCAAGTTGAAACGATGCCGAAGGGACATTCTATTATTATTCCTGAGACATCATCTGAACGAAGAAATTACATTCCAATAGGTTTTGTTGGCCCAGATACGTTATGTAGTAATGCCATGCTATTAATTCCAGATGCTACGTTATATCAGTTTGGTGTCCTTCAGTCACTTGTTCACAATGCATGGATGCGAGTCGTCGCAGGTAGATTAGAAAGTCGATATCGTTATTCGGCCGGCATTGTATACAACAATTTTGTGTGGCCAGATGTTTCTGAATCGCAGATTAGTGAAATTGAAAGATGTGCGAAAGCCATCCTTGATATTAGAAAACAGTATGCTGACTTATCTTTGGCTGAAATGTATGATCCAAAAAATAGCTACATGTTGCCAGATTTAGTTGCTGCACATAATACTTTGGATAGAGCGGTTATGAATGCCTATGGAATTGCAATTGACTCAAGTGAGGAAGAAATAGTTTCTCATTTATTTAAATTGTATTCGCTAAACATGTCAGAGTAGTTTGGGGGAAATGATGGTTGATATAGATTTGATTAATTCTATTGCGTTATCAACAAGTGAGTCTTTTGAATATAGAGATAAATTGGCTCAAGAACAGCTTGATTTAATCCCTAATAAATTTACAGAAGAAGTCGAAGTACATCCTCTTCAACAGCAAATTCTTTATAAGTATGTTGATAGAGATGAAGAGCTCGATAAGTTGCTTGATTTAAGTTGGATGGCTGCTCGAAATCATCTTTCGATTCGTTTTTATGAAGATAAATATATATTTCCAATTGCTTTAATGCGTGATGATGGTGAAACTCCTCTCGAAGTTTCAATAAAATATACTGGTAAAAGTCATTTGAATAAAAAAGAGTGGAGTGTTGTTTACGTAAATACTTACGTGAAACCAATGCAGACTCTACCACGAAAAGAAATTGAAAAATTTGCATGGATGGGAGACTGGGGAGAGTTTTTAAAAGAGCTTTCTGATATTGCGCTTAGTGAAAACTGGACGTTTAAAAATTCAAACGGCGAAACATATGAAAATGGCTTACTTAAAAATTATATATGCAATACTTTTTTTCGACTAAAACAAGAAAGTAAGATATACATTTCTGATGATAATACTTTTGCAGTGTTTAATAGCGGTTTAGTTGATAAGCGGTATGATGATATCTATGTTTGTTTCGAGCCATATAATGGGAAAAGTAATTGGAAATTCTGTGGTTTTGCAGCTGCTAATAATCGTTCCTTAAAAAAGAGGATTAGGAGACTGTTCAGCTCACTTCCACCAACAGCTCAATATTTTGAGAAATTAGAGGATTTACTTTTCGATTCTTCTAAGGATCTTTATGTCGATTATGAGCATATTTTAATCGATAATATTGATAGGTTGCCGCTCTCTTTCTTGATGAATGAATTGAGAGATAATGATGAGGCAATGGATTTACTGAAAAAGATTAAGTCTTCGAATATGGATGTACGCGAGAAAGTTTATGATGAGCTTTCTGAATTAGTTGAAACTGATTCGCGCACTTTTAGAACATTAAGAAATCGCTTAGAAGATGCTGTTGATATAGCAAAAAGGCGAGTGAAGTGGAATTTTAGAACAGCTGTCCCTTCATATTATCCACGTAAAGATACAATGAGCTTATTATTGCCTCTATGTGTCATTAATGAATCGAATGCAGATGCAGCTCTTGTTGTTGAAATGCAAGATTCAGGAAAATATATCGGACAGACAATTTTGACTATGGAACAGGCATATGTGAATGCTAGATTGATTTGTCGCCCAGATAGTGATTGGCTGCTTTCTGAATAAAATAGGGAAATTTTGATTTGTAGATAGATTTCTATTTATTGGAATTGCATTGCAAATATTGTTATTAAGCTGATTGTCAGTATTAAGGGGCTGGGGCACTTATGGGAGAATTTACTGATTCATTTCATCCGAATATACAGAAGAGATATTCTGATTTTTTAAATGAGCTCGACGCTGATCATGTTTATAGAGGCTTATTGGGCTTTGGAATGTTTGCTAATAAGGCGCCACGAGTATTGACTTCAGAAATGTTTCTTTATTTTTGTAGGAGTAATAGTATTTCAACTCCTTCAAAAACATGGTGCCCTTGGATTTCTTTTCGATATACTAGAGATACTGGAAGTTATAGAAATTTTGGTATTCCAAATCCATTCGCATATAACCAATTGGTTGAACTCATAAAACTTTATTGGAAAGAGATTAGGGATCATCTTATTAATCATTCTCAAGTATTTCCGTATGTGATTAATTCTGTTCATATTCGCAGACTCCTTCAGGAGGATGCTATTTTTAGTATGAATTATAGTAATTGGGAGGAGGATTACGATCCTCTTCCTGCTATTGCAGTCGGAAAGAAATTTGCTGTCCATTGTGATATTTCTCAGTGTTTTCCAAGTATTTATACACACGCCGTTGATTGGGCAATTCGTGAAAAAAATTTAGCAAAACGTATTCATACAAATAATCCAAATAAACAATCTTGGTCTGAAAAACTCGAACACGCTTTCCAGGCAACCACTAATGGTGAAACACACGGAGTATTGATTGGTCCACACTCGTCTAACTTAGTATCTGAAATTCTGCTTACACCTATTGATGAATTTCTCATTAATGAAGGCTTTAGGTTTAAACGAGCTATTGATGACTATACTTGCTTCGTAAACACTTATCCTGAAGCAGAAAGATTTATATATTCCTTAGAATCAGAGCTACGGAAGTATGGACTTTCACTTAATCAAAAAAAGACGGAAATAAAAGAGTTGCCAAAAGCAATGGTTGAGTCATGGGTAAGACGTTTAAACGACTTTAAATTCTCTGAAGACCCAATTGATTATAAAGAAGTGCGGGCATTTATAGATCTTTCAATAGAATTAATGGAAAAGGAAGAAAACACCCAGTCTACTATGCTGTATGCATTGAAAATGATCAATGGCCACGTAATGACTAAAAATGCTGAAAGATATTTCTGCGATATGGTTCTACATCTTATGTACATCTATCCTTATTTACTTCCTTATTTAGAAGATTTAGTTCCTAATTATTCATTTTTTTCTGATGGAAATAAACTTCAAAATTTTTTAAAACTAGTATTCACTGATGGATTAAATCGTAAAGATTTTCTTACGTCAACATTTTCTCTATATTATTCAATGCGTTTTAGTAGTTCATTTGGTTCATTAGATAAGAATATTCAAGAAGTGATTGATTCAGAAGATTGTTTGCTTCTATTATTTTCATTTTTGTATGCACAAAAATATGCCTTTCCTGAAGAAGCTACTCTTATTAGTGAGGCAAAAAATTTAGCAAAGGATCCGATTGATTTTGGAGAGAATTGGATATTTTGTTACGAGGTGTTAGATGTTAATAATTTCCCAAAGGATGTTCCTTTTGAGGAAGATTGGATAAATTTAAAAAAGAAAAATATCACTTTTATAAATTATTCATTGATTTAAATTTGAGCATTCTTAAGGCACTCGTTAATCGGGTGCCTTTTTGTTCGAAGTTGTCCTGCGCCGCCCTTCTCCACCCACCGATAAAACGACACCGTTCATGTGGACCCCATCTGTTTGGACAGGCGGGGTTTCTCGTCAGTCGTATAGTCAAAGTACTATGGGCTTGACATGCGGAATCATGTGACATGAGGCATCGGCAGAATCGGGGCGAGAAATGCAAAAGTTACAGAAACGCTTTGCGAAGGTCTTGAGCGTGTTCATGACGTTGGTGCTCTCGTTTGCGCTGGTTGGGTGCAATGTGTTTCCGTTCCTGCAGAACAATTCTGACCAGCAGACATCACAGTCGTCAATCACAACAGGGGAAATCGAGGCAATACACGAGCCCAAGTTTGGCGGCAGCTATCTGGATATCACTATCGAAGAGTTTAATAACCTGGGCTTTGAATATGGTGACAGCGTGGACGTTACGTTTAGTAACGGATACAAGCTCAGTGACATTCCGTACTACAACGGCTACTACACCAAAACCAACGAGCCCCTGGTTGTTGCATATCCGGGCTACCCTTACGTCTATGTGTGCGTAAATAATGGCGAGCCTCTGTGGGAAATCGCTGGTCTTAAGCATGGAGACATGGCTACGGTAACGCTCCACGAGAAGCAGAAGTACGCAACGGTTCAGAAGGCTCTGGATGCAACGTACACCAATAATCGCTCCGATTACGCAAGTGACGAGGTCTTTGCCAATTTCCGTCCCATGAAGGGTGGAAATCTTGCCGAGGGCGTGGTGTATCGCTCGGCGTCTCCTATTGATAACCAGAACAATCGCGCACCTTACGCGGCAGATCTTGCCCAGAGGTGTGGCGTGCAGTTTATCTTGGACCTCGCGGACACCAATGAAGAGATTCAGGGCTATTACCAGAATGCGGACTACGACATTACGTGGCACAAAAGCTTGTACGACGCAGGGAATGTTGCAGCTCTTAACCTCAACGCCAATTATCGGGGCGGCCAATATGCTTATCGCCTGGTAGCGGGTCTGCGCGAGATAATTCTGCATAAGGGGCCCTACCTTATTCACTGCACCGAGGGTAAGGATCGTACGGGCTTTGTCTGCGCCCTTCTCGAGGCACTTTGCGGCGCATCATACGACGAGATGCGCGACGACTACATGATTACCTACGACAACTATTACGGCATTAACGAGAAGGACGACAAGGCTCGTTACGACGCCGTTGTTGACGTGAAGTTCGACGACATCGCTCGCTGCATTGCTGGGGTGCCTACGTACGGTTCGCTCGACGGCGCAGATTACGCAGCCGGAGCTCGCAAATATCTGACCGATGTTGGCATGACCGAGTGGGAGATCAATAAGCTCGTCGAGCGGTTGACGAGCAAGTAGTGGGTGTGGCGTGCGGCGACGGTTGCGATGGCGCTCCGGGCCGCGGCAAGAACTGACAGGTTAGACGCCTGGCGAGAAGATTGATTTTCTCGCCAGATTTTTTGAGTGAGGTATTTTAAGTAGGGGATTGCGCTGTCCGCAGGTGAATTTTATGTGAATGACCTTGCGATAGACGGCTATCGTTGCATTTGTTATAACATTCTCACTTCTGAATTTTTAGGGATTACGTGCTGTTTTGGGGACTGTATGAATGTAATGGATGGTCTTGAGAAAAAGCTTATGCCCATGGCAGAGTCGGTGAGTAAGAATAAATATCTTCTTACTATGCGCGACTCGTTTGCCATGCTCATGCCAATCCTTATCATCGGATCAATGTTTACGCTGGTAGGCAATCTACCAATCCCAGCGTGGGTTGATTTCTTAAAGGCCACTACGATTCAGGGCAAGTCGCTTTTCTCGCTGTTGGCCATTCCATCTGCCTGCACCGTTGCGCTCATGGCGATATTTTTGTCGTTTGAAATTGGCTATAACTTTGCCGACCAGCTTAGCCTTGAGGACCGAGTTTCTGCTGGAATGGTCTCGCTTATCAGCTGGTTTATTTTGATGCCTCAGATAACCGAGTTTTTGCCTCAGGGGGCTACTCAGCCGTTTTTGGTGGAGAGCATTCCTCTTGCGTGGACCGGCGCAAAGGGCGTGTTCGTAGCGATTATCGTGGGCTTTTTGTCGGTGCATATTTTTGGCTTTGTTATTAAGAAGAACTGGGTCATCAGGATGCCAGAGGGCGTTCCTACGTCGGTTTCTCTTGCATTTAGCGCGCTGATTCCAATGTCGCTTACGTTTCTTACGGTATGGGCGGTTGGCGTTTTGTTTGCGCTTACCCCTTGGAAAGATGCGTTCACCTGCATTTATTCGATGCTGCAGACTCCGCTGACCATGCTTGGTGGAACCGTTTGGGCTCTGGCGATTGCCTACGTTATCCAGGGCATTTTCTGGTTCTTTGGGATCAACGGTTCAAACATTACCAGTCCTATTTTTACGCCGATTCTGACCGCACTTACGCTGGAAAATCAGGCCGCTTTTGCTGCTGGCACTGCGCTTCCTAACATTATCAACCGAGAGTTCGACGCGTTTTTTGCGCTGTTTGGTGGAGGTGGATCAACGCTCTCGCTGTTGATTGCGATATTTTTGTTTTGCAATTCTCGCCGTGCTAAAGATATTGCAAAAATCTCCATTGTGCCTGGTATTTTTGGCATTAACGAGCCGGTCATGTACGGACTGCCTATAGTGCTGAACCCCATTATGGCCATCCCTCTGATTTTTACTCCAGCAATCAATATTGCGATTGCGTGGTTTGCCATGAGCACGGGGCTGGTGCCTCTGTGCAACGGCATCATGCTGCCCGGAAGCACCCCTCCGTTGATCTCGGGATTTCTTTTGTGTGGATGGCAGGGTGCTTTGCTTCAGCTGGTGTTAATTGCGCTGGACATGGTAATCTACCTGCCGTTTATTAAGGCTCTAGATATGCAGTTTCTCAAGGAGGAAAAGGGAGCTGAGACAGAGCACGCAGTCTAGGCGCTGCGGAGACATAGTGTGCGTTGAAGGCAGCTCTGGATGAGCTGCCTTTTCTGTTTTTCAATGTTATGAAAATGGCCCACCGCATTTCAGGACGCATTGCGTAGCCTTGGGTGGGCGCTGATGGATTAACTATAAACCAAATAGCAAGATTGCCTAAAGCAATAGGGTGGAAACCGTAAATTCTCTATAGCAATCTCTTTAAGCTATTTCTGCAGGTTTATGTATATGGTGTAGGCATCAGAGCGTTTCTCGCTAGCCAAGATTTGATTAAATTGCGCTGTATATAAGCGCCGGTAAAACAGTCGCTACATAAAAGTTTTGCGGGGTTGGGACTTGCGCTGTTTGCGGGCGTGGCTTGGCGTATAGTTATAGAGTTACAAGAAGAAATATTGGCGTGATACAAGGCGTTTTTTGCCGAGAAGAGTGTTTATGCTTGCTATAAAAAATGAAACAAACGTGGTGCTTGCGGTTGATACGTCTACAGACATGCTGGCGTGTACGGTCACGCGTCTGACCAGGCGCGATGCCGCTGCGGCAGCCGCAGACGGCGGGTTTGACGTTGAGGTGCTGGCGTCCACAGATCACCTGTGCCGTCGCCAGGCAAACGTGGAGCTTGTGGGTTCGGTCCAGGAGGCGCTTGACGCCGCTGGACTGACCATGGCTGATGTTGACGCTGTTATCGCAGGTAGAGGACCTGGTTCGTTCACGGGTGTTCGCATTGGCGTGGCTACCGCAAAAGGTATTGCATGCGGCTCTGGTCTGCCACTTTATGGTGCAAGCGCGCTTGATGCTATGGCGTTTAGCGCGTGGAAGGCGGGCGTGCGCGGCACCGTTGGTGTTGTTGCGGACGCCATGCGTGGCGAGGTCTATCCGGGCATCTACCTGCTGGATGACGCCGGAGCACATAGAACATTCCCAGTGGAGACCGTCCTCAAGGCAGATGCTTGTGTGGAGGAGTGGTCGAGCAGGACTGATAAGGCTCAGCTCACGCTCACAGGCAATGGTTTAGTGAAGTACCGTGAGGGTTTTGAGCGCGCGGGTTTCTCGACATACACGGATGAAGCAACGTGGTTCCCAACAGGAGAAGGCCTGGTACGCGCGGTGTGCATGCCCGAGTATCAGCAGGCGGGTGCGGGCGATCCGGCGCTGGTGCTGCCCATTTACACGCGACTTTCGGACGCGGAGGAGTCGGAGCGCAAGCGTTTGGGGCTGAAGGAGCCGGCAACGGTGGCTCTGACTGGCGTGGATGATGCGCTGGCCGATATTCACCTGCAGCTTCGTCCGATGACGGTGAACGATTTGGACCAGGTGGCGGAGCTTGAGGCGGCAACGTATGCTGACGCTGCGCATTCTGCCTGGTCAAAGCAGACGTTCTACGACGAGCTTTCGGGCGTTGGGCGTAGCTGGTGGTTGGCTCACGACCGCGGAACGGTTATTGGCTTTGCGGGCGGTCGCCTGGCAGGAGCTCAGTTTGAGGTGGAAGAAGTGGTGGTTGCGCCTGAGCGTCGCCGCCAGGGAATTGCATCTAAGCTGGTAGAACGCGTGGCGTACGACGCTCAGATGTTGGGCGCGTCCGCAATTACCCTTGAGGTGGAGGAGGATAACGCTCCAGCTCAGGGCGCGTATCGCAAACTGGGATTTGCTGAGGTTGGTCGTCGTCCGGGATATTACGGTCCGGATTGCGCGGCGCTTTTGATGACGGCGCAACTACCTTTGGCGGTTGGCGCTGGCTTTGAGGCTAGGAATCCTGAGCCTCACGCATCGGTTCGTCCGTGGCCTATTGTTGCAGGTGAACGCTCTGAAGAGACACTTACAGCGCTCCGCGAAGCGGGGGATTTGATCCTCAGTCTGGAGTCGTCCTGCGACGAGACGGCCATGTGCGTCATGGATTCACACGGTGTGGTCTGCGCAAATGTTGTCGCAACGCAAATTGACTTCCACGCTCGCTTTGGCGGCGTCGTGCCCGAGATTGCTTCTCGCAAGCATACCGAGGCTATTGTGGGTCTTTTTGAGGAGACCATGGCCCGCGCGGGTGCGCACTTTGGTTGCGACACGCTGATGCCGTCTGACCTGGCCGCCGTTGGTGTTACCGCAGGTCCAGGCCTTGTCGGCGCGCTTGTTGTAGGCGTGGCGTTTGCCAAGGGCTTCTGCGTGGCCACTGACCTGCCGCTTATTCCCGTGCATCACCTGGAAGGTCACCTGCTGGCCAACCTGTTTGAGACGCCTGACCTGGAGCCGCCATTTGTGGCCAGCCTGGTCTCGGGCGGCAATACTATGCTGGTACACGTGCGTGCCTGGGGAGATTATGTGGTCCTGGGCTCCACCATCGACGACGCCGTGGGCGAGGCCTTTGACAAGGTTGCTAAGGCGCTGGGCTTGGGCTATCCAGGTGGCCCCGTAATCAGCAAACTTGCAGCTCAGGGGAATCCTAAGGCCATCCACTTCCCGCGCGCGATGATGCACAGCGGCGACTATTCCTTTAGTCTCTCCGGCCTAAAGACCGCCGTTATTACTTACATTGAGGGCGAGAATCGCGCAGGTAGAGCAATCAATCTGCCCGATCTGGCCGCTTCGTTTGAGCAGGCGGTTATTGACGTGCAGGTGGCAAAGGCTAAAACCGCTGTTGAGGAGACGGGTGTCTCCGATTTTTGTGTGGGCGGCGGCGTTGCTGCAAACCCCGCGCTCAGAGCTGCATATAAGGAAACCTTTGGTCGTATGGGCGTTCGAGTGACGGTGCCCCCGATGTCGGTTTGTGGCGACAACGCCGCAATGATTGCCGTCGGCGCACTTCGCAGCTACCGTACGCAGGGTTTCTCGCCATTGACCTTGGACGCAAACCCCAACGCGCAGCTGGGATCGTGGTCGTCGGATGCGGCGCCCATTGTCCCAAGCGGCATGTAAGGAGGCCATTGTGCAAGACGGATTCATCAAAGTTGCAAGTATCACGCCGCGCGTCCGCGTGGCCGACGTGGCGTTTAACGTGGAGAGTTGTCTGGCTGCCATCGAAGAAGCCGCAGGTAATCGCGGCGCTAAGGTGGTCGTGTTGCCCGAGCTTTGCATCACGGGCTACACCTGCGAGGATCTGTTCTGGCAGGACGCCCTCCTGGACGCGGCCGAACGCGGCTTGGTCTCGATTGCCGCTCGCACGGCCGACGTCGACGCGTTGCTGCTGCTAGGACTGCCTGTTCGCGTGGCTAGCAAGCTCTACAACTGCGCCGCCGTTCTCTTTAGGGGAGAGCTTTTGGGCCTGGTGCCCAAGCGCTACGTACCCATGTACAACGAGTTTTACGAGGGCCGACACTTTGTTTCTGGCCCCAAGACCGTCACCAGCGTGGACTTTGGCCTGCTCGGCGAGGTGCCGTTTGGTACCAACCAGCTGTTTGCGTGCGACACCATCCCTGAGCTGGTCGTGGGCGCGGAGATCTGTGAGGACCTCTGGGTGCCCATGCCGCCGTCAAATGCGCACGCCGTCGCCGGCGCCACGCTGATCTGCAACTTGTCCGCCTCGCCCGCGCTGGCTGGCAAGTCCGCGTACCGTCGTCAGCTGGTTGCGCAGCAAAGCGCGCGTCTGATCTGCGGCTACGCTTACGCGAGTGCAGGCGAGGGCGAGTCTACGACTGATTTGGTTTTCTCGGGCCATGATCTTGTTGTCGAGAATGGCCGTGTGCTTGCCGACTCTGGCGTGTTTGGCGAGGGTATTGCCGTGTCCGAGATTGACGTGCTGTCGCTGGCGGCTGACCGCAGGCGCACGTCGACGTTTGAGGTTGCTCCGACGCCGGAGGATTACAAGCACCTGACCACGTATTTCTCGCTGGAGTTTGACGGCGAGGGTGAGGGTGACGACGAACTTGCAATCCGCACGCCGCTGACCAGGTACGTTGACCCACATCCGTTTGTGCCCGCGATGGATGACGCTCGCGCAGCACGCTGCGAGGAGATTCTGTCGATTCAGGCTCACGGTTTGGCTTCAAGACTGGCACATACTGGCTCTGACCATGCGGTTATTGGCATTTCGGGAGGACTTGACTCTACGCTGGCCCTTCTCGTCACGGTGCGAGCGTTTGACCAGCTGGGATACGACCGCTCGGGCATTGTAGCTGTGACGATGCCGGGATTTGGCACCACGGACCGCACGTACACCAACGCGATTGAGCTGGTGCAGTCGCTTGGCGCCGACCTTCGCGAGATTTCCATTGTGGATTCCGTGCTGCAGCACTTTGCAGACATTGGCCACGACCAGGATGTTCACGACGTTGTGTACGAAAACTCTCAGGCTCGCGAGCGCACGCAGATTCTGATGGACGTTGCCAACCAGGTGGGCGGCATGGTCATTGGCACGGGCGACCTCTCCGAGCTGGCGCTTGGCTGGGCAACGTACAACGGCGACCAGATGTCCATGTACGGCGTAAACGCCTCGGTGCCAAAAACGCTGGTTAGGTACCTTGTTGATTACTGCGCAGACGCTTATGAGGAGCAGGGCGAGGACGAAATTGCTCACGTTTTGCGCGACGTTCTGGACACGCCGGTTTCTCCTGAGCTGCTGCCATCCGCGGCAGACGGCTCCATTGAGCAGAAGACGGAGGACCTGGTTGGCCCATACGAGTTACACGATTTCTTCTTATTCCACGTGCTTCGTCATGGAAGTGGTCCACTCAAAGTTCTACGTCTTGCTGAATGTGCGTTTGGCACAGGCACTGACCAGGAGATTTACGACCACGAGACTATCGTGCGCTGGCTAAAGGTGTTCTACCGTCGTTTCTTCTCGCAGCAGTTCAAGCGCTCGGCGATGCCTGATGGACCAAAGGTTGGCTCGGTTTCGCTTTCTCCGCGTGGCGACCTGCGCATGCCATCCGACGCTTCTAGCTCGCTTTGGCTCTCTGAACTGGAGAGCTTGGAGGCGTAAGCGCGCGTGGTTGAGCGTAGCGCGGCAGATTATAGCGCGGTAGGGAGTAGCGTGGTAGAGCGTAGCGCGGTAGAGCGTAGCGCGGTAGATTATAGCGCGGTAGCGCGCATTTCTTAGGCGTTCAGTACCCGGCTATTCATGTATATGAATAGCCGGGTACTTTTATGCAGGTTGATTTTCGCTACGAGTAGGGAAGAGGCGGTTTTGGCCCAAAAATGACTCCCAAGTGGTAAAAAATGCGTTTAGTTGGGGTTTACAGAAATTGTGTGATTCTATGCATCAAATCTACCTGGTGTTTTGCTTTGGACAAATAATCAGAAATCTGGATAGAATTTGCCACCTGGTAAAATGTAGATGCAATTTTTCTGAATACTCCATTTCATCCCCAACTAAACGCGTTTTTTACCCAAATTGGACCCCGTCAAAGAGGTGTTCATTTTTCTTATGCAAAATCACGAATATCACTAGCAGAATATGCACGGAGTAAAGTTTTGCACCAAAAATTATGCTAATGGCAAGAAATTGCAGGTGGATACAGCCTGGAGCTTGCGTTAGCTGTGGTTAGTCGCATGTCACCCGCCCGTACCACGCACGCCAATTGCTCGCGTATAACCGTTGACGGCTTATACTGCACGCCTACAGAAAATCTAAGTCGGTTTTGTAAGATTTTCACAATATTTCGTATAAATTGTTTTCCCGTGTGGAATAACTAATAGCGTTGGAAAAGGGCGCTTGGCGCCAATATCGGGCTTGGCCCGAAAGGGAGGTTTTCATTATGAATTTGAAGCCACTTGGAGATCGTGTTCTGGTAAAGCCTGCTCCAAAAGAGGAGAAGACATCCTCTGGTCTCTACATTGCATCCGCAGCTCAGGAGCTTCCACAGCGCGGTGAGGTCCTCGCAGTTGGAACTGGCAAGCTTGATCAGAATGGCAATCGTATCGCTCTTGATGTCAAAGTCGGCGACCAGGTATTTTATGGCAAGTTCGGTGGCACCGAGGTCAAGGTAGATGGCGAGGAGCTTCTGCTTCTTCGTGCTGACGACATCCTTGCAGTCCTCGAGGACTAGTCGCTCGTAGCTCGTTTGCTCGCGGCTCGTTTGCTCTCAGCTCGTCCGCTTGCAGCTTAGTCGTTTGCAGCTTGTTCGTCCGCTTTTTACGTATAAGTTCAGCTATTTTGGAGGAATACCATGGCTAAAGATATCGATTTTGGCACCGATGCTCGTGCCAAGCTTGCTAAGGGCGTAAACACCCTGGCAGATGCTGTAACCACCACTCTTGGACCTAAGGGTCGCTACGTTGCTCTGCAGCGTTCTTACGGCGCACCAACCATCACCAACGACGGCGTCTCCGTTGCTCGCGAGATTGAGCTCAAGGACCCAGTAGAGAACATGGGCGCTCAGCTGGTCAAAGAGGTTGCAACCAAGACTAACGACACCGTCGGCGACGGTACCACCACCGCAACTCTGCTTGCACAGGTCATCGTTAACGAGGGCCTTCGCAACGTTGCAGCTGGCGCAAACCCAATCGCAATCCGCCGCGGCATCGACAAGGCTGTTGAGGCTGTTGTCGCTCAGATGAGGGGCATCGCAAAGGAGGTCTCAACCAAGCAGCAGATTGCTTCCGTTGGTACTATTTCCGCAGGTGACCCAGTCATCGGCGGCAAGATTTCCGACGCTATGGACGTTGTTGGCAAGGATGGCGTCATCACCGTTGAGGAGTCCCAGACCTTCGGCATCGACATCGACACCGTTGAGGGTATGCAGTTTGACAAGGGCTACGTTTCCCCTTACTTCGCAACCAACAACGAGACTCTTACCGCTGAGCTGGACAATCCTTACATCCTGATGACAGACAACAAGATTTCCTCCATCCAGGACATCCTGCCTATCCTTGAGGCTGTCCAGAAGCAGGGCGCACCTCTGCTCATCATGGCTGAGGACGTCGACGGTGAGGCTCTGACTACCCTTATCCTCAACAAGCTCCGCGGCGTTCTGAACGTCTGCGCAATCAAGGCTCCTGCGTACGGCGACCGTCGTAAGCGCATGCTCGAGGACATCGCTGTTCTCACCGGCGGCCAGGCAGTCATCAAGGAGCTCGGCGTTAACCTCAACGAGATCAGCGCAGAGATGCTCGGTCGCGCTAAGTCCGTCAAGGTTACCAAGGAGACCACTACCATTGTTGGTGGCGCTGGTTCCAAGGACGCAATCGACGAGCGCATCGCCCAGATCAAGGCTGAGATTGAGAACACCACTTCTGACTTCGACCGCGAGAAGCTCCAGGAGCGTCTTGCTAAGCTTGCTGGTGGCGTTGCAGTCATCAAGGTTGGCGCAGCTACCGAGGTTGAGCTCAAGGAGATCAAGCACCGCATCGAGGACGCACTTCAGGCAACTCGCGCAGCTGTCGAGGAGGGCATTGTCGCAGGTGGCGGCGTTTCCTTCCTGGCTGCATCCTCTGTCCTTGACAGCGTTCAGACCTCTGACGCAGACGAAAAGATCGGCGTCGAGATCATCCGCAAGGCACTTGAGGCTCCAGTACGCACCATCGCTAACAACGCTGGCTTCGAGGGCAGCGTAGTTGTCGAGAAGATTAAGGCGCTCCCAACCGGCCAGGGTCTTGACTCCGCTTCCGGCCAGTATGGCGACATGATTGAGATGGGCGTTCTTGACCCAGTTAAGGTCACCCGCACCACACTCCAGAATGCAGCTTCCGTTGCATCCCTCATCCTCATCACCGAGGCAACTGTTTCTGAGATGCCAAAGGACACCACCATTGAGGAGTCCATTTCTCGCGCAGCTGCTCAGGGCGGCCAGGGCGGCATGTACTAATTCGCGCCTTCGCGTCACTTCAATCGGGTCCAGCCTCTCGCTGGGCCCGATTTTTTCTACCCTCACGACAACTTGGCGAGAAACCCGTCTTGTCGTGGGCGAGAAACCCGTCTTGCCGTAAGTGAAAAACTGCCTTGCAGCAGGGGAGCAACCCGTCTTGCCGAAACTGTAATGTTTACTCGATCATCGTCCGTTAATCGAAATCGTATGAATGTGGCGTCATTTGAGCGGAATTATTGCTTGCTACAGGTTAAAATGTTTATTTGCGACTGCGGTCATGTTGTCGCTGCGCCTGCACCGCGGCCATACCGCTGCGACTGTAGTCGGTCCACCCGCTAGCTCGCATGCTTGAACTATACGCCACGCGCCAAAGGAGAGGAGGCACCATGGCTCAGAACCAGAATGGTAACGAGGAGCGAGATTTTCTCGACGACCTCATTGATATCCAGGACTCGCTGCAGGTGCTTTCCAACCCGCTCGACGCGCTGATGGGAAGCCTGTCGATTGACCCAAATACGGACAAACCGTTCGAGCCAATGGACTACAAGGAAATCCCCTGGTCAAACGCCAATCGCTGCCTGAGGTGCGCCTCCGGAAAGGCCGAGGCATGCTCTCGTTGTTTGGACGTTTGCCCAGCTAACTGCATTGATATCCATAACCAGTCCGTGCGCATCGACGACGAGGCCTGCCTTCAGTGCGGCCTTTGCGTTGCCGCGTGCCCAACCGAGACGTTCAATACGCGCCGCCACACGTCCCGCATGCTGTATGACCAGGTAGCTCGCGCGGCCTCCGCGTACGAGCAGTGCTACATTACCTGCACTCGAGCTCTGGCGAGAAAACCTGAGGGCAACGAGATTTGCTTGCCTTGCGTGGGTATGCTCTCGGCCGACATTTGGTTCTCGATCCTTACGGACTTTGACAACGTAAGTGTTTACCTGCCACTGGGCGTTTGCGACCGTTGTCGCACCACCACTGGCGAGGAAGCATATACCCAGGCCATCGCAACTGCTGAGGAGTGGACGGGTGCCACGGTTGGCCTCGAGGTCGACGGCAATAACCTCAACCACAACTTCACGCGTGCTTACATCCGCTCGCAGTTCATCTCTAACGCGATGAATGGTGCAGAACGCCTGGTATCTGCGTCGACGCCTGTTCTTGCGGGCGCCAAAGCAATCGCTGACCGCATCAACTCGCACGCTCGCTCTCTGGATAAGCTTCAGACGCAGCTTGATGACGTGATGGGTCTTCGCACCACCGACATGAGGCAGTCCATGCTCACGCAGGATCGTCGTCTGGTCATGGGCGCCCTCCAGCACGACCCAGACCTTGCTCCATATGTAAAGCTCGAGGCTCCTATCTGGGATTCCAGCAAGTGCACGGTCTGCGGCGACTGCAAAAACACCTGTACAACGCATGCAATCGACATCGACGAGCGCGGCAAACTGACCATCAAGATGCCGTTCTGTGTCAACTGCGGCGCCTGCGAAATTGTCTGCCCAGAACCTGGTGCGCTTACGATGGTGCCGATGAATACTTCTGAGCTGGTTGTTCGTGATCGCAAGGCCGAGGAGACCGAGCGTCTTGAGGCTTTGGCTCGCCGTAAAGCTCGCTTCATTTTTGACACCGGCAAGGAGCAGCTCAAACACCTGGCGGATTCGATCACCGAGGACTCGGATGAGGAAGCCGCCGCACAACAACCTCCAAAAGAGGATAATGGGGAGTAGCACGCGGCTGTTAACACAGAGCACAACGCTTCTAGCTGCTCGTTCTTCTCGCCAGAAACGTAAGTAACCGTAACCGTCCACCGAAAACAAGAGGACTCACATGTCGCTTTCAATTGGTATCGTTGGCCTGCCAAACGTTGGTAAATCCACGCTGTTCACCGCGCTGACCCGCAAGGGTGGCCTGGCCGCAAACTATCCGTTTGCTACCATCGACCCTAACGTGGGCATCGTTGACGTACCCGACGCAAGGCTCCAGAAGCTGGCCGAGATTGTCAATCCTGGTCGCATCATGCCTGCAACCGTTGAGTTTGTGGACATCGCTGGCCTGGTCAAGGGCGCAAATGAGGGCGAGGGCCTGGGCAACCAGTTCCTGGCAAACATTCGCAACACTGACGCTATCTGCGAGGTTGTTCGTTACTTCAAGGATCCCGACGTCATTCACGTTGAGGGCCGCGTCAATCCTGACGAGGACGTTGACATCATCCAGACGGAGCTTATCCTGGCTGACCTGGGCACCATTGAGCGCGCCCTACCTAAGCTGGAGAAAGAGGCCAAGCGCGATAAGGACCTCCAGCCCAAGCTCAACGTGGCAAAGCGCCTTCAGGAGTGGC
>PPYE01319785.1_pt1 | contig 57063 bp, 58 predicted proteins | sample 1559881 | NCBI WGS metagenome assembly PPYE01 (sample SAMN08240022, study PRJNA423297) | Human gut metagenome, whole genome shotgun sequencing project.
ATTTTAAAGTAAAATTTAGTTATTAGTATATTTCCTGCAAATGAAATATCTTATTTTAAATAATAAAACCTATTTATCAAATAAAAGCATATTTTTTATTTAATAAATTAAGTAGAATTACCTTTTCAGGTAACACTTTGAAATTAGGGAAAGCTTTTGAAATTTCAAATAGATGAATGTTAAATTAAAAAAACGTTTAATTATTATTTCTTATACATTCACTCCCTTTTTTTTCCATAACTAGTCAATCCCTACTTTTCCCCTTCCCATACTACCGCCGGAAAGTTACCCCGCTACTACCGGAAACTGTTCCCTACTACCGCCGGAAAGAGCATTAACTTTCCGGCGGTAGTAAGACCCTTTTTCCGGTAGTCATACCCCATCTTTCCGGCAGTAGTACCCCCCTGTTTTATATAGTAGTGGGGTATACTTTTATATAGTAATCCCTCTTCTTTCCGGCGATAAACAGTTTTCTTTCCGGCGACGGCCGGCTTTCTTTCCGGCGGTAACAAAAAAAACCGCAACGGCACTATACCGTTGCGGTTTTACTAAACCCGTGTTATATTATAATTTCCTGTTGAGTCTACAAAACACAATATTTATTATTTTTTTGCTTTTAATATCAATGCTTTTATTTAGATTTATTCTAATATTTTCTATAGTCAACTTCAGCTGATTATCAGGAATATAAATCTTACATCGACATTATAAAGAGAGAGAATGAAAAACATTTAATACTTTAATAACCATAAGTTGTAGCAAAGAAAATAATACCTGGACATGTTTATTACTTATTTTATTTTTGAACCTGAATAAAAACTATTTTCAATTTTCTAAGGAATATTGAAGCAAACAATTATTTTTTGAAGCTATATGTTTGGGTATCTGATAAATAATTCGTTAATTTGCACCGCTTTCGCGCAATCGCTGTCAAAGAGGAGTTACTTGATATGTTGCGTTGTAACGATAATCAATTTAAAAATAAAACAATGGATTTAATTAAAATTGCAGAAGAAGCATTTGCTACAGGCAAGCAACATCCAAAATTTAAAGCAGGTGATACTATTACTGTAGCTTATCGTATCGTGGAAGGTAACAAAGAACGCGTACAGTTATATCGTGGAGTTGTTATCAAAATTGCTGGTCATGGAAACAAAAAACGTTTCACTGTTCGTAAAATGTCAGGTACAGTTGGCGTAGAAAGGATTTTCCCTATTGAATCACCGGCAATCGATAGTATTACCGTAAATAAAGTGGGTAAAGTTCGTAGAGCTAAATTATATTACCTACGTGCACTTACAGGTAAGAAAGCAAGAATTCAGGAAAAAAGAGTTAACGCATAAAGCCAAAGCTTTTATCCGAAATAGAAAAGAGAGAAATCTTACGAGGTTTTTCTCTTTTTTATTTATATAAGCATATAATTGTACGAATCATTTTTCAATCATTCATAAATTAATCTCACTTCATAAGGGATAAATGCCTTTAATAAATAATGTATGGATAATCTTTATTCAAAAAAAATAAAATCAGTTTTTAATATAAGAAGAGTTGAAGCATAAAAAAAGGAGCCACGCCTGACTCCAACCTTTGTTAACCTTAAAATCTAATACTATGAAAAACACATTGCAAAGGTACGGACTCTTTTCATAATCTGCAAATTTCGTGTACGGAAACGCATGTTTTATAACATATTTTAAAAGATCCTACTTTCAATTACTATTATGAAGATATAGGGACTTTTTATAAATCAAATCTCTTTATTATAATTAGGAATTCTTTTGGGTTAAGTAGCCCAATTTTATCTACGTAAAATCCAAATGCTATCCAGACAGATTAGCGTTGATTCATTTACCCCTCCATCAATTATAAAAATATCTTCCCCGAGTATGCTAGAACAGAGAATTCGCTCTATATAATAATAAAAAATCAAAAAACAAAGAAGAAAATGCATGTTTTAGAACATATTATTGATTTTTTTTGTTATCTTTGTATCGAAATTAAAGATTAAGATAAAATCGTTCTTCAAAACGTGGGGAACATAAAAAGATGTAATTATGAAAACAGAAAGAAAAGTAAGTGAAATTACCAGATTGCAATATAAATTGCAAAGGTATAAGCGAATGGGTTACGGAGTTGCTTGTCAATCTCTAAATGCAAAAATCCACAAACTAATGGCTCAACAATCAAATGTATGAGCCTTTTTTATGCATTAAAATATAAATAACAAACCAATATAATAAAAAACAGGCATCAATAATAATTTGATGCCTGTTTTTTATTATATTGGTATTTATTTCTTATTCACCAACTTCTCTCAGCTCCCAGCCAAGCGCACTAGCACCTAATACTGCTGCATCAGCATCTTTCAATTCTGATACAAGAAGCTTTGTCTTGCCTTTAAATATAGTAAGCAAATTTTCTTCCATTGCTTTCTGAATAGGTTTCATTATATAATCTCCGGATTTTGCTAAGCCACCGAATAATACAATAGCTTCAGGACTAGAAAATGCAATAAAATCAGCAAATGCTTCACCTAATAACTGGCCTGTATATTCAAATATTTCTTGTGCCAGTTTATCTCCTTTTACTGCGGCATCAAATACATCTTTTGATACAATATCTTCTGCTTGAATGTTTCTCAACAAGCTTTCGTCTGATTTTGCAACAAGAAATTCTCTTGCCGTACGGGCAACACCTGTTGCAGAACAATATGCTTCGAGGCAGCCTTTACGACCACATCCGCATTGACGTCCGTTTTCACGGCGGATAATAGAATGTCCTAATTCACCGGCAAAACCGTCATGTCCGTATACCAACTGGCCGTTGATCACAATACCACTACCTACTCCTGTACCCAGGGTAATCATAATAAAGTTCTTCATCCCACGAGCCACCCCATATGTCATCTCACCAATAGCAGCCGCATTTGCGTCATTGGTTAATGCTGTAGGTATTCCCAGTCTTTCTTCAAAAAGTTCAGCTAAAGGGATAACACCCTTCCAGGGTAAATTAGGAGCAAATTCAATTGTTCCGTTATAATAATTACCGTTAGGAGCACCAACACCGATGCCTTTTATTTTTTCCGTACCCCCCACTGATTCAATAAGAGGGAGAAGACTCTTACATACATTATCTACATACTCCTCAACCGGAACATCTTCTTTATCTTTCTTTGGTGTTTTTACAGAACCTTGTACGAGGATATTTCCACGCGCATCTACAACACCAAAAACAGTGTTTGTGCCACCTATATCAATCCCCACCACATAAGGTCTTTCCAGATTTGTCATCATGATATTTATAAATTGGGTTAGTTAATTTTACTCGCAAATGTACGTAAAGAAGAACTAAACCACAAAATTTTTTCTTATTTTATTCATCTCTTTGCAACTTTTGGAGTATAAACTTAAGTCTTTATTACTAGTAAAATGGTAAACTATTACATGAAAAAGTAAAAATCATAGAACGATTTAGTTAATTATTAAACAAAACAAATGGTTGTTAACAATTTATTTCACAATATTAACAAAGTAAAATAATAATAAAAAAGCAAAAAAATATAAATTTGCCAAATACAAAATATAACAGACTAGAACTATTTAAATGATACATCTGAAAAACGTTAATAAAACCTACGACAATGGGGCTCCTTTGCATGTGCTCAAAGGAATTGACCTCACGATAGAAAAAGGAGAATTTGTATCCATTATGGGTGCATCGGGTTCGGGTAAATCTACTTTACTGAATATATTAGGAATATTGGATAGTTATGATACGGGAGAATATCATTTAAATAATGTTCTTATTAAGAATTTAAATGAATCCAAGGCTGCCGAATACCGTAATCGTATGATTGGTTTCATATTCCAGTCTTTTAATCTTATTACTTTCAAAAATGCAATGGAAAACGTAGCCTTACCCCTATTTTACCAAAATGTGAACCGCAAGAGACGAAATTTACTTGCAATGGAATATCTCGAACGATTTGGATTAAAGGAGTGGGCCTATCATATGCCTAATGAACTCTCCGGCGGACAAAAACAACGAGTCGCAATAGCGCGTGCACTTATATCCCAACCACAGATAATTCTAGCAGACGAACCTACCGGTGCGCTGGATAGTAAAACCTCCGTTGAAGTAATGGAAATCTTAAAGGAAGTAAATGATATGGGAATAACCTTACTGGTAGTAACTCACGAGAGAGGAGTAGCTAATAAGACTAATAAGATAATATATCTTAAAGATGGAATAATAGAGTCTATTGAAGAAAATCATCACCACAATCTTTCTATGCAAGAGGTAGGAAGTATAAAATAATGTATATATCCACCGGAAATTTAGTTAACAAAAGCACAAACTCAAGAAAACACAAATATGAAAAAGATCATCAAGGTTGTTTTATTAGTAGCAATAGTCGCAGTATTTATCTGGACATTTGTTTTCCTTTACATGAAATCAAAACCTCTCGAAACTATTTATGAGGTTGTTCAACCTGAAATCGGCAGTATTGTTAAAAGTACGATAGCCACGGGAAAGATTGAACCTCGAAATGAAGTATTAATCAAACCACAAGTATCAGGAACTATTGCTGAAATCTACAAAGAGACAGGACAGCAGGTTAGTGTAGATGAAATTATTGCTAAAATAAAAATAACACCGGATATAGCCAGACTAAGCACAGCCGAAAGTCGCTTACGCGTTGCCACAATCAATTTGAATCAGTATCAGCGTGAATATGACCGCATGAGAAAATTATATGCCGAGTCTTTAATAAGTCATGAAGAATATGAAAGATGCCAATTAAACTTATTGCAGGCAGAGGAAGAACAGAAAAATGCCGGTAACGATGTATACATTATTAAATATGGGGTTACCCAGGGAAATGCGGCCTTAAGTAATACATTGGTACGCAGTACTATTAACGGAATTATTCTTGCCGTACCCGTAAAAATAGGTACATCCGTAGTGATGAGCAATAATCTGAACACAGGTACTACAATTGCTTCTGTGGCAAACATGGATGACTTAATTTTTAAAGGCAAAATAGACGAGACAGAAGTAGGTCGTATTAGCGAAGGTATGCCTATAACCCTTACGGTAGGAGCTCTGCAAAATCAAAACTTCAATGCCCATCTGGAATACATATCTCCGAAAGGGATGGAAGAAAATGGAGCCAACCTGTTTGAAATAAGAGCCAACATTACAATTCCGGATTCTATTGAAATACGTGCAGGATACAGTGCAAATGCTGATATCGTATTAGCGCGTGCTGACGATGTACTTACTTTACCTGAAAGTACTATTGAATTTGCTGATGAAGCTGCATACGTTTACATAGAAACGAGTCCTGCTCCTAAGCAGAAGTTCGAAAAAAGGGCTGTGAAACTAGGTATCAGCGATGGTATCAAGATTGAGGTCAAAGAAGGTATTACTTTAGAGGACAAGGTACGTAGCAGTGAAATTACAACTAAATAACTATTTCATTCTTAATCCGGAATATATCAATGAAGAAATTATATATCTTAATTCTCTTATTGCCGGCTATTTGTTTTAAAGCAAACAGCCAACAGGCATGGACTTTACAAGAGTGTATTGATTATGCAATAGTTCATAATCTTGAAGTACAAAGAAGAGAAGTATTACAGAAACAACAGGAAGTAGATTTAAGTACGGCAAAGAACAGTCGCTTGCCCAACTTAAATGCGAATGGTACTCAAATATTAGACTTCGGCCGCAATCTTAATGATAAGATAGCATACATCGATCCGGTAACCCAAAGTCTTAACTTTATAGACAATGATACGAGGACTACTATATTTAGTATAAATACGGAAATACCATTATTTACAGGATTCCAGATCACTCATAACATTGCACTTAAAAAGTTGGATCTGAAAGCTGCTATCGAAGAGTTAAATCAAGCGAAGGATGATATCAGTATTCATGTTACCTCCGCATTCTTACAAGTTTTATTTTCTGAGGAGATACACAAAGTAGCCCTGGAACAGGTCAATATAAGCAAAGAACAATATAATAGGATAAACCGGCTTCATGAAATCGGTAAACTACCCATATCAAGTGTATATGAAGCAAAAGCAAGAGTGGCACATGATGAGCTTTCTGCCACTCAGGCAGGAAACAATAAAGAACTTGCCCTATTGGCTCTAACGCAGACACTCGAATTATCTTCTCCAAAAGAATTCAGGATTAAAGGGCCGGAAGAATTGCCTGACCTGGATTTAAATAATCCGGAAGATATATTCAACCAGGCTGTATTAACCAGACCCGGAGTATTATCTGCACAATACAGATATGAAAGTGCGGGCAAGAGTATAGCCCTCGCACAGAGCGGATATTACCCTAAGTTGGCTTTGGTAGCCGGTATGGGAACCGGATATTATAAGATATCCGATATTCCTGCTGATAAATTCAGTACACAGTTGGATAAGAACTTTAGTCAATCGGTAAGGATCACATTAAGTATTCCCATATTCAATCGTTTTGAAACCCGCAATCAGGTAAGATCAGCTAAGCTTCAGCAATACAATCAATCTATATTCCTCGAAGAAAGGAAAAAATCACTTTATAAGGAAATCCAACAGTCCTACTACAATGCAATAGCTGCCCATAGCAAATATAAGGCAAGTGGAACTGCTGTTGAAGCACACGAAGAAGCTTTCAGATCGGTTCGGGAAAGATATGGAAACGGGAAAGCTACATCTGTAGAATATAACGAGTCAAAATTGAACTTAATGAGGGCTACATCAGAACAAATTCAAGCAAAATACGAATACATATTCAGAATTAAAATACTTAATTTCTATAAAGGTATTCCACTGGCATCTCAAAAATAAGACAGCTTTAATAAATACTTTTAAGGGAAACTTTACCATACACAAAGGTTGCCAATACGAAAGGAATAAGTTCTTCGTTGGCAACCTTTTTATAAAATTCAGCTTAGTTATTTAGTCTATGAAGATCTTTAATCAACTACTATCTGCGTGAACTACTACGGCTACTATTGCTACTTGATCCGGAACTACTGCTACGACTACTGGAAGAACCGGAAGAACTCCTGCTGCTACTTGACCCGGAACTTGATCTTACACTGCTACCTGATGAAGAGCTACCTGATGAACTTCTGGATACTGAGCTTGACGAACTCCTGCTTGAACTGCTACCCGATGAGCTCGAGCGGTTTGAACTGGATGAAGGACGACTCTCTGAGCTACCAAAGCTGGAAGAAGACCGGCTACTAGAACTGCTGGAACTCCGTGAACTGGAAGAGGGGCGACTTTCCGAGTTACTGGAAGAAGACCTGGAACTAGATGAAGACGGGCGACTTACAGAACTACTGGAAGAAGACCTGGAACTAGATGAAGACGGGCGACTTACAGAACTACTGGAAGAAGACCTGGAACTAGATGAGGAAGGACGACTTACAGAACTACTGGAAGAAGACCTGGAACTCGACGAAGACGGACGACTAACAGAGCTACTGGAAGATGGTCTTGTGTTTGATGTCGAAGGACGGCTTGCCGATGGTCTTGAAGCAGACTGGCGGTTAGATTGTGGCCGGCTTGTAACTCCAAAATCTGAGCGTCTGTTGTTATGATATACATTATCACGTTTTGTGCTGAAATGTCCATCATAATGTCTGTGGTGATATCTATCTTTATAATAACTTATATGATGGTGGTGAATACGATAATGACCACCTTTGTAAGTCCGGTAATGATAAGGTTTTCCGAAATAGAAGTAATTGTGATTAGTGAAAGTTATGTAAACTCTGAAATTCCACGAATTACCTGAGGCATATATCGGACGGTAAAAGTATTCCATATTAAGGAAACGGGCATATTGACTGTAAGACAATACCCAACGAAGATCATCATTACGGATATCCAAATAACGATAATAATTGTCTAATGCCCATTCATCTCCATAAACAACATCATCCATTATATCACGTACATTGTAGATAAAATCGAAATTAATTTCGTAGGCATCATTATACTGAGTGTTTGTAAGGTTCAATTCATAAGCCATTCTATCTGTTAGGAAACGAGCATTTTTTCTTACTTTACTAACACTCATAGCGGCCATACTTGTGGAACTCATGGTAACCAATCCGATGGCAAACAGGGTTAATATCATCTTCTTCATAATGCAACTGTATTAGTGTTTATTACTTATATTGCAAATATAAAAGAAGGTAATCTCTTATACTAATGATTTTCCCCAATTCGTATTAGGGGTTTCCCGATACTTTGCGGGGAATTTCCTTATACAAAATAAAATAACAAAATATTATAGAATATTTTAGAATAAAAGTATGGATGCTAACTGCCTATTCGGGACTAAAGTATATCATACGTAGTTTTGGAGCTGTTAGAAGGTTTCTGATAGCAAACTACTACAAAAAGAAATTCCGGGCTTAAGGCCCGGAATAACATATTATATAATAATCAAATACTCGATTTAAACCTATTATAAACTATCGGTTAATGGCTGGTCTGCTTGAACTGCTGCTTCTACTGGTATTGGCCGGAGTCGAAGTATTCGACGTTGAAGTGCCGCTGCTTTGACGACTTACAGAAGTTGAAGTTTCTGATGAAGAAGGACGGGAAGTACTAACCCTCGATGTTCCGGAGGTGGAAGTACGGTTTACAGAAGTCGAAGTATTACCGGCAGATGTCTTCACTGATGATTCCCTGATAGTGGAGGGAGCAACTGTAGAAGACGGTCTGCTTACAGAACTACTTGAAGAAGAACTTGCTGCAGGACGAGTAGTACTTATATTTGATGACGAACTTGATCCTGAAGAAGGACGACTTGTACTATTAGTTCCAGTTGCTCCAGATGGACGGCTTACAGATGTATCAGCAGGACGGGTAGTACTGCTTGGACGACTTGTACCACTATTATCCGGACGACTCACATTCGTATCTGAGGGTGAACTTGTACTGGAAGACGGACGGCTTACTGAGCCATTTGATTCACTGGTAGAAGGACGAGCCGTACTATTAGTTGTAGAAGACGGTCTGCCTGAAGAATTATCAGAAGGACGGCTGGTACTAACACCGGATGAAGAACCTGGTCTACTTGTACTATTAGTATTATTAGAAGGACGAGTAGAATTATTTTCATTTACATTAGAAGCCGGACGACTTCCGGATGGACGGCTTGTCGATGTGCCTGATGAATTAGTTCCGGTAGACGGCCTGGTTGTAGAACTGCCCGACGGGCGGCTTGTACCAGATCCCGTACTGGTTCCGGGCCTGCTCGGAGATGTTTGATTATTAGGTCTGCTTCCTGTATTATTTGGATCCTGAGAACCAGTAGGACGGCTGGTAGAAGGTCTTGTAGTTACTCCAAAATCATTTCTTCTGTTATCATAATATACATTTTCTCTTTTAGTGCTGTAATGGCCGTTGTATATATTATGCTCATACTTATTCATATAATAACTTCTATTATCATAATGGGTGCGGTAATGCTTTCCATTATATGTACTATAGATAGCAGGCCTGTCATAATAGTAGTAATTATGATTGGTATAAACCGTATATACTCTGTATTTCCATGAATTATCAACTACATATATAGGACGATAGAAATAATCACGATCCATAAATCTCACATATTGCGCGTAAGATAAAACCCATCGTAAATCATCATTTCTAACATCAAGATAGCGGTAATAACTGTCAAGAGCCCGCTCATCACCATGCATAGCATCATCCATAACATAACGTGCATTGTAAACAAAGTCATAATTTATCTCGTATACATCTTCGTATTGTAAGGATGAAAGATTTAATTCATAAGCCATTCTATCAGTTAAAAAATGAGCATCTTCTCTCAACTGCTTATCACTCACAACAGTAGTAGTGGTGGCAGTAGTACTTGTAAAAAGGGAAACACAACTACTAAGAAGCATCATCCCGGCTACTAAGGTTAACATCATCTTCTTCATAACGCAACTATTTAAATGGTTTAACTTATATTGCAAATATACAGATAGAAAATCTCCTGATACAGTGATTTTCCCGAATTGTTTATAGGAAATTTCCTTAGAGGGGAGGGAAACCGGTATGTATTTTATGACTAATCTCTTCTTACAAATCTACTTGCTGACCATTCGTAGACCAACGGCGCAGGTTTCAGGAAAGGGCGTAATGCGTCTGCCGAACCATCATCCAGGTGATCTATGGTTGTATAAGTAAAACGAAGCATATTATCATCAGGTGATAAATCTGCTTTTACTAAGTCCATATCTATTCTTTGACGTGCCAGCCTTTGTTCTTCCTGGTTGATAGTATCGTTTACAATAAAGAAAAGGTCTGTTTCAGGCAAAGTGAGATAATCAGCCGTATTCAGAGGTTGCCAATCCGTAGTGTAAAATTCCATGTAACTATCACTCACAGGAGCATTTGTTGTTTTTATCATACAGACAATAGGGGAAGAACCATCAACGGGAAGAAGTTTCATTTGCAAGGTACTTACCAAACTCATTTGCAAGAACAAATAATCTTTTGTCAACTTCTTCATTTCAGAAGTGCCTTCGAACCTATTCTTAACTTCTGCTTTCATATTGCTCTCCAGAAAATCAGCAAAGTCTTCACGATCAACTTTGGTAAATAAGGGGGATAGTGAATCCGGCATATTTACAAATACAGTTCTCATATCCTGAGCATTACAAAATACGGTTACAAATAATATACTTAATAATAATATTTTTTTCATATATCTTATTATTGAAAACACAGGCTGTTAGAAGCCCGCATGAGTGCAAATATACCACTTAAAACACAACAAATGAGTGATTAAAGTTATTCTCTATATAATATTAACAATTGAATAGCATATTTGATAAGTCCTTACCCGGCCATATATAATTATTAAAATAGTATTTAACTACTTGACTACTATTAATTACTTTGACTACTGATTTTCATCATTTACTTCCCAAATACAAGAATATCATTCCTATTAACACAAGTAATAAATCAACAGCTTTACTCTTCAAATTCTTCTCCCTAAACAAGATAGCACCGAAAGCAAAAGAAACGACTACACTTCCCCTACGGATCATAGATACTATTGATATCATAGAGTCATCAAAAGATAAAGCGTAGAAATATGCAAAATCAGCAGCCGACAGGAATATGGATATCAGAACGATTGACCACTGCCAATGAAAAGGAGTAGTATTCTTACGCTTTGGCCACCAAAGACAAAACAGTACGGCTCCCATCATAAAAAGTTGGTAGATGTTATACCACGACTGGACAGTCATACGGTCAAAACGTCCCATCAGGTATTTATCATACAATCCGCTTATGGCTCCCATAAAAGAAGCGAATACAACAAAAAATATCCATTTATTGTGTTTAAAGTCGATACCTTCTTTCTTTCCGGAACGGCTCAACATAAAAAATGAAACAATAGCCAGCGTCACCCCTATCCACTGATAAAGATTTAATCTTTCTCCAAAGACAATCATCGCTCCCAGCAATACCATTACCGGGCGGGTAGCGTTAATAGGGCCTACAATCGTTATCGGCAGGTGTTTCATCCCGAAATAGCCGAAAATCCAGGATGTTAATACTATTATTGATTTTAGAATTATATATTTATGAACCTCCCAGCCTTCTACAGGAGTATAAATAATTGTATCATCCAGAATATTTGTATAAGCTGATAAAATAATGGGAGGAAGAAATATAAGGCTGGAAAACAATGTATTGAGAAAGAGTACAGGTATGACTGCATTATCTTTTAAAGATTGTTTCTTAAATACATCATAAAGCCCCAGAAGGGCAGCAGATGTAAAAGCAAGAATTAACCACATAATGTTATTTGTTTATGGTTTGATTATTAATATAGCCCGGTAGTTATAGTAGCTAAAGTATTTAAACAGTTAATCGAATAATTCTTCGGGATAATCAATATCTACCAGAAAGAGTGCATGTCCGGGAGCGGATGTTCCGGCCCTGCCCCGATCTTTAGCCTCAATTACTTTCTTAAAACCATCTATAGACAACTTACCCCTGCCCACTTCAATTAGAGTACCCACTATAGCACGTACCATATTGCGTAGAAACCTGTCGGCTTGTATGGTAAATACCCAATCGTGCTCGCCATCCTTTTCCCATCGGGCATATTTTATAATGCAATTATTGGTTTTGACATCTGTATGCAGTTTACTGAAACTGGTAAAATCCGTATAGTCAAATAGAGTCATTGCAGCTTTATTCATAGCCTCGAAATCAAGAGAGCCGTGTATTTTATATTTCAAATGCCGGTTAAAAGGATATTTTACGGTAGTAATATAATATTTATAGGTCCTTGAGAGGGCATCAAACCGGGCATGTGCATCCGGTTTAACTTTTCTTATTTTATAAACGGAAATATCAGGTGGTAAAAGGCGGTTTAGCTTTTCTGCTAAGAGATTTAAATCCAATTCACCAGAATAATCAAAATGAGCAACCATCAGAGTTGCATGCACCCCGGTATCCGTGCGCCCGGCTCCTGTTACCTCTATCTCTTCACGCAAATAAGTAGATAAAGCTTTGATAACACATTCCTGAACCGTAATTCCATTTGGTTGGATTTGCCATCCATGATAGTTTGTCCCTTCGTAGGCGAAGTATATAAAGTATCTTTGCACTTTCTTTTCTATTAATCCGGATGCAAAGATAGCGGAAAATGATGAGAATTGGATTTATCTTGCCGTAATATGGAAACAGGCTTGCTTCAATTCGTACTTTACATAGCACTGTTCTTCGTTTTTCAGGTCTCTAAGTACTTCTGCCAAAACCAGCTTTAAGGTATCTGCTGCAACATCCTGCATAGGCCTGTCTTTTTCAATCTTCTGGAAACGTTTGTAGCTAATATCAAAAGTAGTACCATGGCAATGTGCAGAATTCTCACTTGCATTTACGTTACGTCTTCTAAGTTTCTTCACATCATCCTGGGTTCTCAATACCGAAGTTACAATAACGTGATTTGGATTTAATCCTTTCGCCTCCAGAGAGTCAAGAAAGTTACTTCCTATTTTTGATAACAACGTTTTAGCTCTTGGCACCAGGTAAGGTATGGAATGAGTAAGAGAGTCAACCGTATAATATTTATCGGTAAAAATGGGAGATAATTTATCTTTCATCGACTCCGCATCCTCTCTCGAAGAGACTATGGGAACGCCTAATTGCCTGGCAGCGGCAAGGTGCAGATCATTTTTATCTCCAAACGTTCTTTTATAACTTGTCACTCCCTTTATATTCCTGGGATTATTGAGTTTTAAAGAGTCATCTTTCCGTTTACAAGAGCATGAAGTATTTACAAAAATTAATATAAATATAAAAATACCGGTGCGATATATTGAAGCTAACATTCTGTATCATTTTTAGGGATGCAAATATACAAGAAATTAGCTATCAATGGGAGTTTGGCCAATAACATTTATCTCCAAAACATATTTTTTTTATTTATTAGCTTTTTTACTAAATATTTGATTTTTTAGATAATATTCTATAAATTTGGGGAATTATGTAGAGGGATACCTGAAAACCTATAACAGAGTAAGGGCAACGCAAAATTCATTACAACTTATGATTTCAAAAAAGAATATGGCTGTTGGTATTATACTGGCAGTATTTTTCGGACCATTAGGTTTACTTTACACGGATGTTAAAAAGGGATTGATTCTATTTGGTGCCGCAATCGTTATCTCTATTCTTAACTTCCTAATACCTTTTATCGGGCTTATAAACTTTGGTATCTGGATACTTTCAATTGTATGGCAATATCAAAATATTACCAAAATCAATGCAGAAGCTGATATGCAGTTTGCAGAGATGATGTCAAAAACATCTAAGCCGGCAGAACCGGTTGCTACACCGGTTACTGAAGTAAAAGAAGAATCAGCTGAATAAAACAAAGCAATTCAGAATAACTTTAAAGAAGGGGCTCTCTGTTATCGGGGTCTCTTTTTTGCTTATATACCTTTATGGATATTCCAGCTCCAGTTCAATAACATGAGTAGTATGAATATAACAATCATATACTTCTTTGAAAAAAACTTTTCTGCTTTGCCATTGAATTGATAAAAGAAGCCCCGATGGGTTATCCGGCTATATAAGTAGCCTATGAGGAAGTATAATCCAATCAATAAGAAAAGCATTCCGTAGGGATTTATCAGGAGAGATTCCAGAAAATGTCCTTTCAATGCACACACTACTGCTCTGCGCGTACCGCAGGCCGGGCAAGGATAGCCCGTAAATGTTTTGATGAGGCAGGGAGAAAAAAATAAAGCAATGCTACCTGCACAAATAGCAACAATAGCATACACTTTATTTTTAACCATATCATCAAATACTTCTTAAATTACATAAGAAGCATATTTTGCAGAGTTATCATGTTCTTTTCACGGGCTGCATCCATAATAAGGAACCAGTCAACAATAGCCCATATACCACAACCACCTAATGTAAGAAGCTTACCTACACCCAACCCGATGTTGCCTAACATAAAGCGGTCTATTCCTAAAGTCCCCAAAAAGATGGAAATGATCAGGAATATAGTTGGGTCAGAGAAGCTTGCACTCTGTATATATATCCATTTTGACTCGTCCATATCCAACAATTTCTCACGAATCAATGGTATTTGGTTTGCAGGGAAATATTTCCCGTTGCTCATGATAAAAAGATCTACTTTCTGCGCATCCATAATGTTTCCTTTAATTTTAATTTATTAATAGTTGCACAAATATACATTTTCTCAGCCAAATTTTATTATAACAGGAGAAATTTATAAAGAGAAATATACTTTTTAAGAATCAAGTGACACTCACATTCTTATATCTTTGCCGGAAATCAAATAATAACCACTTAACCATTGTAAGTGATAAAGCGACTGACAACTACTTTTAGCTACTTAGCTACTGATGTAGTTGAATAGTAAAAGTTCTCTAAATTAATTCTCTATTTAAGATAAAACAATCCAAACGATTGTTTAAATTTGCAGTGAAATAGAAAAAACAGACTTAGACCTATAAAGACTTAATGATAGAAAAATTAATAGTATTGGAGGATGTAGATCCGGTGATCTTTTATGGTGTGAATAATGCCAACTTACAATTAATCAAGGCATTGTATCCCAAGCTCCGCATTGTTGCACGTGGGAATGTCATAAAGGTACTGGGAGATGAGGAGGAGATGGCTGCTTTTGAAGAGAATATTATTGCTCTCGAAAAGCATTGTCTGGAATATAATTCTTTAAAAGAAGAAGCAATTATAGACATTATAAAGGGTAATAAGCCGCAAAGCGAAAAAAGCGGAAATGTTATCGTATTCAGTGTAACCGGCAAACCCATCATACCCCGAAGTGAAAACCAGCTAAAACTGGTAGAAGCATTTCAAAAGAACGATATGATATTTGCCATAGGGCCTGCAGGTTCGGGTAAAACATATACAGCAATCGCCCTGGCTGTAAAAGCATTAAAAAATAAAGAGATCAAGAAAATAATACTCAGCCGTCCCGCTGTAGAAGCCGGAGAAAAACTCGGATTTCTGCCGGGAGATATGAAGGAAAAAATAGACCCCTATTTACAGCCTTTGTATGATGCTTTACAGGATATGATTCCTGCAGCTAAGCTTAAAGAGTATATGGATCTGAATATCATTCAGATCGCCCCACTTGCATTTATGCGCGGGCGTACCCTGAATGATGCAGTTGTCATTCTTGATGAGGCGCAAAACACTACAACACAGCAGATTAAAATGTTCCTTACCCGCATGGGGATGAACACCAAAATGATTGTAACAGGAGATATGACCCAGATCGACCTTCCTGTTTCACAAACATCCGGTTTGGTACAAGCCATGAAGATTCTGAAAAACGTAAAAGGTATAAGCTTTATTGAGCTGAATAAGAAAGATATTGTCCGCCATAAATTGGTAACACGGATAGTAGAAGCTTATGAGAAGTTTGACGAAAAGGTGAAAGCGGAAAAAGCAGAGAAGAAAGAAGCTGCCAAAACATTAGTCAAATAAATATATACGATTTATAAAATAAATAATCTAATATAATACAGTAATGAGCAAAGCATTAGTAAGAACAGATTTTAATTTTCCGGGACAAAAGAGTGTTTATCACGGTAAAGTTCGTGATGTATATGATATTAATGACGACCTGCTGGTAATGGTAGCCACTGATCGTATTTCAGCTTTCGACGTAGTATTGCCTAAAGGTATTCCTTACAAAGGACAAGTACTGAACCAGATCGCTGCAAAATTCCTGGATGCGACTGCTGATATTGTTCCTAACTGGAAACTTGCTACACCCGACCCAATGGTAACCGTAGGTCTCAGATGCGAAGGTTTTCGTGTGGAGATGATCATACGTGGTTATCTTACCGGAAGTGCATGGCGCGAATATCAGGCAGGTTGCCGCTCTCTTTGCGGAGTTGCTTTGCCGGAAGGTATGAAAGAAAACCAAAGATTTCCCCAACCCATCATCACTCCTACTACCAAAGCAGAAGAAGGTCATGATGAAAATATCTCGAAAGAAGAGATCATTGAGCAAGGAATCGTTAGTAAAGAAGATTACGAGCTGATGGAGAAATATACCTGTGCATTGTTTCAGAGAGGAACTGAAATGGCGGCAGAAAAAGGTCTTATTCTTGTAGATACCAAATATGAGTTTGGTAAGAAAGACGGGAAAGTATATTTGATCGACGAAATACATACGCCGGATTCTTCACGTTATTTCTATGCAGATGGTTATGAAGAGAAATTTGCTAAAGGCGAGCCTCAAAAGCAGTTGTCTAAAGAGTTCGTACGTCAGTGGTTGATTGAGAACGGATTTATGGGCAAAGCCGGACAACAGGTCCCTGAAATGACTGATGAATATGTAAATAGTGTGTCCGAACGCTACATCGAACTTTATGAACATATTGTGGGCGAAAAGTTTGTAAAAGCTGACGGAGATAACCTGACCGAAAGAATCGAAAAAAACATAATGGATTACTTGAATAAGTAATTGTATTTTCACCACAGATTACACAGATTATCACGGATTATTTTATTTACAGGATTTTCTGGTATTATTTATAAAACAATCTGTTATAATCTGTGCAATCTGTGGTAAGATATAACCCGTTCTGTATGACTTTTGAGAAACAATTATAAATGAAATACCCTCAGGAAAATATAACACCATATAACAGTGACGAAAAGAAAAGCGTACAGGTAGAAAGAATGTTTGATAACATTGCACCTGCTTACGACCGTCTTAATCATACATTATCTTTCGGCATCGATAAATTCTGGCGTCGTAAAGCTATTGCATGGTTGAGGCCTTTCCGGCCACGGACAATTATGGATGTTGCTACGGGAACGGGAGATTTTGCCTTACAAGCCTACCGAACACTAATGCCGGATAAACTTATCGGGACAGATATTTCGGAAGGGATGATGAATGTAGGAAGAAGAAAAGTGCAGGAGGCAAATCTGGAAAGCCGGATATCTTTCCTCAAAGAAGATTGTTCATCTCTAACTTTTCAGACTGAAAGTTTCGATGCTGTGACAGTGGCCTTTGGTGTCCGTAACTTTGAGAACCTGGACAAATGTCTCTCCGAAATGTATCGTGTATTAAAGAATAACGGTAAACTGGTAATTCTAGAACTGACCGTGCCGGAAAGATTTCCGATGAAGCAACTATACACTATATATTCAAAAGTAGTGATCCCCACAATGGGCAAATTGATATCTAAAGATAAAAGTGCTTACAGGTATCTTCCTGAGACAATCAAGGTTTTCCCGCAGGGCAAAGTTATGCAGAATATTATTCGGAATGCAGGCTTTAAAGAAGTAAATTTCAAACGATTGACCTTTGGAATTTGCACTCTTTATATGGCCGTAAAATAAAATAACACCTTATGTAACTGATATTTTTATGGAGAAGTATGGATTAATAGGCTATCCGCTTGGACACTCATTTTCAATCGGATATTTCAATGAGAAATTCAAGTCGGAAGGAATTAATGCGCAGTATGTAAACTTTGAAATCCCTTCTATTGAACTCCTGCCGGATATTATAAATAATAACTTAAATCTCCGCGGGCTCAACGTAACAATCCCCTATAAAGAACAAATATTACCTTACCTGGACAGCATTGATAAAGATGCGGCAGCAATTGGTGCGGTAAATGTTATCAAGATCATACGCCAGAAAAATAAATATAAGCTAGCCGGTTATAACTCCGATATCATTGGGTTTACACAATCTATTAAACCATTGTTAAGAAACTACCACAAAAAAGCATTAATACTGGGTACCGGAGGATCTTCGAAGGCTGTTTTTCACGGATTGAAGAATCTGGGCATTGAAGGCACTTATGTGTCGCGGGAGAAAAAAGACAATGTGCTCACATATGAAGAGCTTACACCCGCAGTAATGGCTGAACATAAGGTAATTGTCAATTGCACACCTGTAGGCATGTTTCCTAGAGTGGATTATGCTCCAGAAATACCTTACACCGAGCTCACGCCCAAACATTTACTTTATGATTTGCTCTACAATCCCAATACGACTCTCTTTATGAGAAAAGGGGAAGCTCAGGGTGCCGTCATTAAAAACGGCATTGAGATGCTTTTGCTACAGGCATTTGCCAGTTGGGAAATCTGGAATGAGAAATAACCAGTAATTAAAGTATCCGGATGAAAAGAGTTCTCTATAAATCGGGAGTTATTATACTTTTAGTGCTTACAAGCATCCAATTTACCGGATGCCTGACACTCAAATATTCTCTGAAACCTAACAAAAGAGGACAGGATTTACCAGGCTCATACGAATTTATGTATAAGAACTATCCTCACCTGGAAGCCTGGATAGATAGTCTGAATCAGTTGAAAGCGCTCAAAGATACATTTATGTATGCGCCGGACGGAGCCAGGCTGCATGCCTATTATGTAACTGCCAGTCAACCAACATCCAAAACCGCAGTCATTGTACATGGTTATACGGACAATGCAATCCGCATGTTTATGATAGGTTACTTGTATAGCCGCGACCTGAACTATAATATATTACTTCCTGACCTTCGCTGGGCCGGTCAAAGTGATGGTACTCATATACAAATGGGGTGGCTTGATCGTCTTGATGTAATGCAATGGCTGGAAGTTGCCAATCAGATTTACGGTGACTCCACTCAAATGGTAGTTCATGGTATCTCTATGGGAGCGGCTACCACTATGATGCTTTCCGGAGAGGTTTTGCCCGATTACGTAAAATGCTTTGTAGAGGATTGCGGCTACACAAGTGTATGGGATGAATTTAAGCATGAACTGAAAAAACGCTTTAAGCTTCCTCCTTTCCCCGTATTGAATCTGACCAGTTGGGCATGTGGTATTAAATATAACTGGAAATTCAAAGAAGCTTCTTCCATGAAGCAACTGGTGAATTGCGAACGCCCCATGTTATTTATCCACGGTGAAAAGGATGATTTCGTTCCTACCTGGATGGTTTATAAGCTATACGAAGTCAAGCCGGAGCCAAAAGAGTTGTGGGTAGTACCGGGAGTTGTACATGCCAAGTCGTATCACGACTACCCTTATGAATATACTCAAAAGGTGAAGGCATTTACGGATAAGTACATACGATAAGGACTATTCATATAAATAAGGAAATCAGTTGTAGCTACTTTTAATTACTGCAACTACCGATAGAAAAAGATACAGTAAAATATGAAAGTTAAGCTACTGGCCATATTGGCGTGTGTACTATGGGGTTCTGCCTTTGCAGGGGCAAAGATCGGGTTTGAATATACTACTCCGCTTCATCTGTCCGGCATGAGATTTATGCTTGCAGGAATATTACTGATCCCCCTGCTGATCTATCAAAAAGTAGACTGGAAACAGAATTTGAAAGAGTGGAAATATATGCTGCTGTTTGGTGTGCTGCAAACATTTATCCAGTACGGGCTCTTCTTTATGGGGCTCAATAAAGTTCCCGGTGCCATATCTGCCATCATTGTAGGCGGAGGCCCTTTGTTTATTGCACTTATGGCACATTTTACCATTCAGAATGATAAGCTCACCGCACGCAAATTATTTGCAATCGGGTTAGGTTTATTAGGTATCATATTTATAAGCACGGCAAAAGGAAGTGTTACCAGTTCGGGCAGTGCTTTTTGGTATGGAGTAGGCCTGTTGATAATCAGCAATATAGTAGGAGCTTCAACAAACATTATCGTAGCCAAAAACCGCAACAGGGTCTCCCCCATCATGCTTACGGCTTTTGCCAATTTCACAGGTGGAGTATTACTTTATATTGTATCTTCGTTTACGGAAGACTGGTATATAAAAGATTATACCACCGAATTTTATTTTGCATGGATATGGCTGGCTATCATACCGGCAGCAGGTTTCTCTATCTGGTACTCCCTGCTGAAACGCCCCGAAGTAAAAGTATCCGAGTTGAATATGTGGAAATTTGTCATTCCCGTGTCGGGTGCAATACTAAGCTGGATACTACTTCCCGGAGAATCCCCCGATATATATTCTGTTACCGGTATCCTTATTATAACCATAGCTCTGCTCACCCTGCAATGGAATCCGCGGAAAATCCGGTAAGCTGTATTGCACACCTGTATTTTCAGTAGAAAACCTCCCTAATACGAACACATTTACTTACATATAACCAACACACCGACCTCGTATATAACGTGGTACCGACCTCGCTAATACGAACCGGGTGACCTCGTATATAACGTATACCGACCACGTTATATAACGTATCGATGACCTCGTATATACGAGGTCAGAACTATCAAAATATCGGCTTCACAAATCCCCTGAGAGGGGTGTAAGCAATGAAAAATACAGCTAAATACGGAATGATAGTAGTGGCCTCTGGTTTTTGACTGTACAATAGTATTTACATTTAATTTATTCTTCGAAAAGCACTTGAGATATGTGAGCATGGACTTACACCTGTCATCTTTCTATCCTCTTTATTTAAGATCTCCCTTCAGTTAAAAATATAAAACAGCATAAAAAAAGAGAAAAGAGCCTATCCTTTTTACAACTCTCTATAAGATAGATTGTTATTGATAAATAATCAGCTGAGGACTAACCCCCCTCATCAAAAGGGCATTTTCAATAAACAGTTTACACTTATGAATACAACTAATCATCATAAAGCGTGGATAAGAACCGGAATGATATTTCTGTTTCTCATCATCTGCGTCACAACTATTGCCCAGGAATATACAGTAGATAATGTGCCGAATGTACGTTTGCAGGACAGGACCAAATATGTAAGCGATCCGACCGGGATATTATCTCCGCAAGCTATCGCAACCATAGACAGCATCTTGTATGCACTCGAACAATCTACCGGAATTGAGACGGCAGTAGCTGTACTTCCTTCTATCGGGAACGAAGATTGCTTCGACTTTGCCAATAATCTTTTCAGCAAATGGGGGGTAGGTAAAAGAGACACCGACAACGGGTTGGTGGTATTATTGGTTACAGAACAACGTTGTATACAATTCGAGACCGGTTACGGATTGGAAGGAGATTTGCCGGATGCAATCAGTAAACGCATACAGACTCAATATATGGTTCCATATCTTAGAAATAATGATTGGAACAACGGTATGGTAGCAGGCATCAGGGCTATTTATGCTCAACTGGATGGTACAATGGAAAATAATATTCCCAATAACCAGGATAGAAGTACCTCTTATGTATTCATTATAATTTTTATCGGACTGTTGGCTCTGTTTATAATAGGTTCGTGGTGGTCAAAACGCCAGGCGCGTAAATGCCCGGTATGCGGGAAATACCAACTGAAACAAACAAGCTCACGGATAATAACCGACAAGCGGGGAAGAAAAAGAGAAGAGATTACCTGCACTTGCCAGAACTGCGGCAATAAAGTAACCCGCATCATAGACAAATCCGACCCTGGAAATGGTTTTGGAGGTCCTTTTATCGGAGGTTTCGGAGGAGGATTTTTCGGAGGAACGGGTTTTGGCGGAGGACGCGGAGGCGGTTTCGGCGGCGGTGGCAGCTTTGGAGGTGGCATGTCAGGTGGCGGTGGTGCCGGCTCAAGTTTCTAATTAATATTATCTATAATTTAAAATAAGTATGAAAAAATCAGTTGTTTTTATTCTAATAGCTATTGTTGTGATACTTGTTATCTGGGGAGTATCAGCTTATAATTCAATGGTTGGCAGACAAGAAAATGTTAATACTGCATGGAGCCAGGTAGAAAACCAATATCAGAGAAGAGCCGATCTTATACCCAACTTGGTAAATACGGTAAGGGGATATGCTGCTCACGAACAGAGCACGCTTGAAGCGGTAGTGCAGGCACGCAGTCAGGCTACACAAATTACAATTGACCCTCAAAACCTTACTCCCGAAGCCTTGCAACAGTATCAGCAGGTACAAGGAAACCTGAGTTCGGCACTGGGACGACTGCTTGCTGTGGCAGAGAGTTATCCCGACCTGAAAGCCAACCAGAACTTCCTCGAATTGCAGGCTCAACTGGAGGGCACCGAAAACCGGATAGCAGTAGAACGGAGACGTTTTAACGAAGCTGCCCAGGATTACAATTCATATATCAGGAGGTTTCCACGCAACCTTTTTGCCGGAATGTTTGGCTTTGACAGGCGCCCGTACTTTGAAGCAGTACCGGGAGCAGAACAGGCACCGGTTGTAAACTTTGAATAGATGATATAATTCGTTAACACCTATCCTTGACTATATAAAAGCAAGACGTCCGGCCATCTTATGTAAGATAACCGGACGTCTTTATATGGTTTTTATTATCTAAAAATTCCAATCCAGGGTTGTTACCGCATCATTCTACCTGTCCGATAGAATTGCCATACTCCATTTCTCCCTGCACCACAAACAAGATATCTTCGGGATCATACTCGCCCATTTCATCTTTTTTGGCTTCACTAACGATATAGTTGACTATCTCATCCTGATCGATATTTATATATCCGTCAGAATCAGGCTCAGTATCCAGACAACCGCTGGTTGCGTAATAATCAACCATCACATCAAGAAAATAATATAGTTCATCATCTGTGAACTTTTCCTTTAATTCCTGTGGCAGATAATTTTTAATAAATTCTATCGTTTTTTCATCATCTGCATCTTCCAGTAAGAATTCGTCCTGACTCATGGTGTGGCAATTTAAATTGGATTTTTTAATTATCGTAAACTATTAGAGTAAAGCATCGATCTTGTTTTTAAGATCTGCTTTTTGAGATGCACCTACGTGCTTTTCCTGCACTTCTCCATCTTTAATAAAGAGGATAGTAGGTATATTACGTATGCCGAAACGGGCAGCTAATTCAGTATTATTGTCTACATCACACTTGCCTACCACTACTTTTCCTTCATATTCCTTAGCAAGGTCCTCAATGATAGGTGCTATTTGCTTACAAGGACCACACCAGGGAGCCCAGAAATCAACAACCACTGGTTTACCTTCCTTCAACAAATCTTCGAAATTGTCATCTTTAATCTCAAAAGCCATAATTTAAATAATTTATTAAGTTGGTTAATTGTCAATGCAAATATACGAAATACCTCTGTATAAATGCAATCGATAAATATATATTCAAGATAGATATATTCGATAACACAAGAATTATCAAACAAACAACTCGTTAATTAATCTTATACTCGATCTCGGATTTCCCTTTTAAATAAGCTATTAAATCTTTCTGAACAGAAACCCGGTGTTCTTTAGACTTCATATCTACCATCATCTGCCCGTCTTCATCTTTTATTTTAAAGAAGAGCTCTACTTTACCCGGGCTGCTTTTAATAAGGGAAGCCAGTTCCATAATAAGCTCGTCGTTAATAGCAGAAAGTGATGCGGAGATAGTTAATTTTTCTATCTTCTCATCTTTCACATCAGGCAAAAGCTCGATAGAAGCCACTTTAAACTCAAGCTCGCCCGGATTCCACATACGTGGCTGACATTTACCGCGTATAAATAAAAACATCCCAACAACTAAATAGTTTCGCCATTCGATCCAGTCATTACCGAAAAATGGGAACTCGGCTGATCCTGAATAATCTTCTATGCGAACAAATCCGTAAGGATTACCTTTCTTTCCATATCCCTCACGCACGGCAGTAACAATGCCTCCCATTGTCAGGTCCTGATTGAGCAGAGCAGCTTTATCTGCAAGATCAGCCATGCGGGTATTGCATACTTCTTCCAACACCACAGAGAATTCATCCAGCGGGTGAGCAGAAAGATATATACCTACAAGCTCTTTTTCTTTATTCAAACGCTCGAGATCACCCCATGCGGAGCATACAAGGATTTCGGGAGTAGCTATATCAATCACATTGTCCCCACCAAATAATGAGTTGGCGGCTACGGATTTATCTGTCTGATACTTATTTCCGTAACGGAGCAGGGTATCCAAAAATACCTCACCCTTGCTGTTGGCAGCAAAGAATTGCTCCCTTTTTATTTCTGAGAAGCTATCAAATCCTCCGGCCAATGCCAGGCTTTCGATATTCTTCCTGTTACACGCTGAAAGATTAACACGCTGTACGAAATCAAATATTCCTTTAAAAGGGCCGTTTGCTTTCCGCTCTTCTATAATTGCCTGCACGGCGTTCTCCCCTACTCCTTTTACAGCTCCCATACCAAAGCGGATGTCGCCACGGGTATTTACTGTAAATTTCAGGTTACTTTCATTCACATCCGGTCCGAGTACCGATATACCCATCGCCTTACATTCGTCCATCAGTTTCGTGATTTCAGTAATGTTAGAGATGTTGCGGCTCATGGTAGCAGCCATGTACTCAGGCGGATAATTTGCTTTCAGATATGCAGTCTGATAAGCCACCCATGAATAACAGGTAGCATGAGATTTGTTGAATGCATAAGAAGCAAACTTTTCCCAGTCGGTCCATATCTTTTCCAGCACTTTTGCATCATACCCGTTCTTGGTTCCGCCGGCAATAAACTTGGGCTTCATCTGATCCAGTTTATCGCGAAGCTTCTTACCCATCGCCTTACGGAGTGCATCGGATTCACCACGGGTAAAGTCTGCCAGCAAACGTGACAAAAGCATGACCTGCTCCTGATAGACCGTAATACCGTAAGTATCCTTCAGGTATTTCTCCATGATAGGAATATCATACTGGATAGGTTCCCGGCCATGTTTACGGTCAATAAACTGAGGGATATAATCCATCGGCCCCGGGCGATAAAGGGCATTCATCGCAATCAGGTCTTCGAAAGTAGTAGGCTGTAGTTCACGCAAATATTTCTGCATACCTGCAGATTCAAACTGGAACGTACCTATTGTTTTACCTTCACTATATAGCTTATATGTTTCCGGGTCTTCTATGGATATCTTCTCAATATCGAGCTCCAGATCTTTCGTCAGACGAATATTTTCTAAAGCTTCTTTGATGATCGAAAGGGTTTTAAGACCCAGGAAGTCCATTTTGATCAATCCCGTTTCCTCAATAACGGAACCTTCATATTGAGTAACCAGCATCTTCTCGCCGGTCTCTTTATCATCAGCTGTACTTACCGGAACCCAGTCTGTAATATCATCACGGCAGATAATCGTACCGCAGGCATGCACACCTGTATTACGTACGTTACCTTCCAGCATTTTAGCATACTTGATCGTATCCCTTACCAAAGGATCAGGAGATACTTCCGCAGCTTGCAATTCGGGAACGTATGATATTGCATTAGGAAGGTTTATTTTCTTATCCGGTATACGGTCCGGAACCAGCTTAGACAAACGATCTGATTCGGACAAGGGCAATTTCTGTACACGTGCAACGTCTTTAATTGCACTTTTGGTAGCCATTGTACCGTAAGTAATAATATGAGCTACTTTTTCCTGCCCGTATTTTTCTGTTACCCATCGAAGAACCTGCCCCCGTCCGTCATCATCGAAGTCGACGTCAATATCGGGGAGTGAAATACGATCCGGATTCAGGAAGCGCTCAAACAGAAGGTCATATTTGATAGGGTCGATTGTTGTAATTCCCAAGCAGTAAGCCACAGCAGAACCTGCGGCAGATCCACGTCCGGGCCCCACACTTACCCCCATTTCACGGGCAGCCCTGATAAAGTCCTGCACGATAAGGAAGTATCCCGGGAAACCCATTGTTTTCATGATATGCAACTCGAAGTTCAGGCGTTCCGTCGTTTCATCGTCCAACACCTCTCCATACCGCTCATGAGCACCTTCGAATGCCAGTTTTTTCAGATAATCGGCCTCTAGTTTGATACGGTAAAGCTTATCATATCCTCCAAGGGCATCTATTTTGCTATTCGCTTCTTTTTCATCTAATACAACGTTACCGTTTTCATCCTGCGTGAATTCATCGAACAAATCCTTCTCCGAATATTTCTCTTTATAACTTTCTTCCGTACCAAAATCAACAGGTATATCGAAAGTCGGCATGATAGGGCCATGATCGATACTGTAGAATTCGACTTTATCGCATATATCAACCGTATTAGCAAGAGCTTCGGGAACATCAGCAAAGAGCTCGTTCATCTCTTCCTTTGTCTTCATCCATTCCTGCTTTGTGTAAAGCATACGGGCAGGATCGTCCAGGTCTTTTCCCGTGCTCAGGCAGATCAGGCGGTCATGAGCCTCTGCATGTTCTTCTTCAACAAAGTGTACATCATTGGTACAGATAAGCTTTACTCCAAACTTCTTCGAGTATTCAATAAGATGTTTATTTATGTTTTGTTGAAGTGGGTAGGCTTCCTGATTAGCTCTTGGCACTGTAGCTTTATGGCGCTGTAACTCCAGGTAATAATCATCTCCAAACAGCTTTTGATACCATTGGATAGCTTCTTCTGCTTCATCAAACCTTCCTGCCGTAATCTTCTTAGGTATTTCTCCACCTAAACAAGCAGAAGCCACAATAAGGCCCTCGTGATATTTCTCCAATTCTGCCCTGTCTGTACGAGGACGGGAGTAAAAACCTTCTGTCCATGCCTTAGATACCAATTTAATAAGGTTGTGATAACCCTTCTCGTTTTTAGCAAGTACCACCAGGTGATAGCCGCTTTGATCGGGCTTTCCCTCTTTATTGAATAATCGCCTGCGGGCAACATACATTTCACAACCTATAATAGGCTTGAAAAGTTTCTTAGTAAGTGCCTCAAGTTGGGATTTATAATTAGCCAGCTCTTCCTGCTGGGTTTCTGTGAGGTTATCTTCTCGCTCAAGTCCTTTAATCTTCGATTTTACAGACTTAATTTCTTTATTAGTTCCTGAATTCTTTTTATTGACATAATTAAAGAATTCCTTGATGCCGAACATGCTTCCATGATCGGTCACGGCAATGCCCCGCATCCCGTTACTAATGGCCTTATCAACTAAACTGGGAATACTTGCCTGGCCATCCAGTATTGAAAATTGTGTATGTACATGTAAATGAACAAAATCCTGCATATCTCGCTCTACTCTTAATTCGTGGGTTCCTGAAAAAGTTTATAAAGATACTCCACTTTAAGGGAATGAGCAAAAGCCTATAGCTAAAAGTTATCAACAGGTCTCTGTTTTTTAAGGTAAATGATGGTAAAAAAAGTATTTCTAACAGGTTTTATTTGTTATATTTTTAAATTAAGTTTATTTTTGCGACAAATATAGTAAACGCGACACATGAAAAGACTGAAGAAACTAAAAAAGATTAGGATACATAGGGAAGGGACTGAGATATTGGTGATTAGCTGTATCCTGCTTCTTGCCGTTAATGCACTTTTATTTTATACAATAAAATGCAGGCTTCCTTTTTATCTGTTTGCTTTGTTTAGTGTCACCGTATATGCATTGCTGGTAAACTTCTTCAGATGTCCGATCCGACTATTCGACGGAGATACGGAAAAAGTGGTAGTTGCCCCGGCAGATGGGAAAATAGTAGTTATCGAAGAGGTAGATGAGCATGAGTATTTTCATGACAAACGCATCATGGTATCTATCTTTATGAGTATAGTAAATGTACATGCCAACTGGTATCCGGTAGACGGTACTGTGAAACATGTATCTCATGAAAACGGAAAATTTATGAAAGCATGGCTGCCTAAAGCCAGTACGGAGAATGAACGCTCAATGGTAGTTATCGAAACTCCTGAGGGTGTAGAGGTTATGGCCCGACAAATTGCCGGTGCTATGGCCAGAAGGATAGTGACATATGCAGAAGTAGGAGAAGAATGTTATATTGATGAGCATATGGGCTTTATTAAATTCGGCTCACGTGTAGACGTTTATCTTCCTTTAGGTACTGAAATCCTCGTTGAAATGGGACAAACTACAACAGGTAACCAGACAGTGATAGCAAAATTAAAATAAATAACCAAATGGCAAATAGCATTACCAGGCATATACCGAATACAATTACTTGTTTAAATCTCTTTTCCGGGTGTATCGCTTGTGTTATGGCCTTTGAAGCCAGATACGAACTGGCAATTACATTTGTTATCATAAGTGCAATCTTCGATTTTTTCGATGGAATGTTTGCACGTTTATTACACGCCTATTCCCCTATCGGTAAAGAATTGGACTCCCTTGCAGATGATATCAGCTTTGGCATGGCTCCCGCACTTATTGTCTTTTCTTTCTTAAAAGAAATGTATTATCCGGGATTTCTGGCAGGTGTCAAAGAAATTATTCCTTATGCTGCTTTTATTATTGCGGTATTTTCAGCACTGAGGCTTGCCAAGTTTAATGTAGACGAAAGGCAGGTCAGCTCTTTTGTAGGACTTCCGACACCGGCTAATGCTCTGTTCTGGGGTTCTTTGATCGTGGGTTTAAAGCATATGGAAACATTAAATGTATCCGAAATAAATGTAATGTATATCCTGCTTTTGGTACTTTTATTTTCTTACTTGCTGATAGCCGAACTTCCGATGTTCTCGTTGAAGTTTAAAAACCTAAGCTGGAAAGACAATAAAATAAGCTATATTTTCCTTATTGTTTGCATCCCACTTCTTATTCTCTTTCGGATTAGCGGATTTGCCGCTATTATTGGCTGGTACATTATTTTGTCTTTTTTCACAAGAAAAAAGGCTTAAACAAGACAAGTGGCACACTTGTTGTTTTACCATTATTATTCAAATAATGAACTAAACATTTTATTTCTATGTCAATATTAAGTTTTTTCTTTTTCTTAATTATCATATTATTGGTTTTTGGTTTTTCCATAATCGGTAGTATATTTCGCCTCATTTTCGGCGGTGGGAGAAGGCAGGAATCACGACGTGCATACAGCACGTCACAAAATAGCGAAAGCAGCAAAACATATACCAACACACAACCAAATAATGACCGTAAGAAGATATTTGATAAAGATGATGGTGAGTATGTCGATTTTGAAGAAGTAAAAGAAGATAGCAGGTAATTACTTATCTGTATGTTATCGTTTATTTCTAAAGAAATCTTTCATTAAAGCAGTACATTCGTCTGACAGGATACCTTTTTCCACTATAGTTTTTGGATGTAAAGAATCAGGGGCATAACGTTGGTATCCCCTTTTTTCATCTTCTGTACCGTATACCAATCGCCCGAGCTGTGCCCATGCAATTGCGCCGGCACACATAACGCATGGCTCTACCGTTACATATAATGTACAATCATTCAGGTATTTCCCCCCTAACACATTTGAAGCAGCTGTAATGGCCAGCATTTCTGCGTGGGCAGTTACGTCCGTTAATAATTCGGTAAGATTATGGGCTCTGGCGATGATCCTTTCTTTGGAAACAACAACAGCTCCCACCGGAACTTCACCTTTATCAAAAGCTTTACCCGCTTCCAAAAGAGCCTGCCGCATAAAGTAGGTATCATCCAACATATTTATCTCCTCATATCGTGTTCGTCAAACAAAGTAGGATAATCCTCTTCCATCTTTTTGTATATGAACATGAGAATGGTTTCACGCAGCCACCGCGATTTATTAGTTATCTTATATTTTTCAAGATAACGATCTACGATTTGTTGCTCCTCTTCACTCATCAAACATGTCATTTTGTTATGACGTTTTGGCTCTGAGGCAGCAACCTTTATTCGTTTTTTCCCACTCTTTCTCATATTCATGTGCAAAATTAGTTTTCCTTTTGCAATTTCAAAGTATAAAAACAGTAATTTTGCAAAAAGGGCTTATGGCAGAACATAATATATTGGGAAAGGATGGTGAAGAAGAAGCCGTAAATTATCTCCTTACCGAGGGATATAATATATGTCAACGTAACTGGAGATCAGGAAGAAAAGAACTTGACATTATTGCAGAAAAGGCAGGAGAACTTATTATCATTGAAGTGAAAACCCGGCGAAATACAACTTATCTTCTCCCGGAAGAAGCAGTTAACAACCGAAAAATACGTAGAATCGTATCAGCTGCCGATGCATATATCAGGAAATTCTGTTTAGATATGCCCGTACGTTTTGATATTATTACAATTGTAGGCAGTAAAGATAACTTTACCATAGAACATATTAAAGAGGCATTTTATCCCCCGATTTGGTAATTGGTATAATCACGATAAAATAGAGTTATGGATATAGAAAATGTAAGAGAATATTGTTTAAGTAAAAAAGGCACTGAAGAAGGAATGCCGTTTGATGATACATCTTTGGTTATTAAAGTTATGGGTAAAATGTTTGTACTCATCAACCTGAATGGTAATGACATTATTTGCATGAAGTGTGATCCGGAATACGCATTAGAGCTTCGGGAAAAATATAATGGTATAAATGGTGCTTATCATTTCAACAAGAAATATTGGAATCAGGTATCTTTAAGCAGTGATGTCGGTGAACCTTTGATAAAACAATTAATAGACCATTCTTACGAAGAAGTCATTAAAAAGTTTACCAAGAAACTTCGTGCTGAATATGATGAGCTCCCATGACAGAATTACATCCTTACCATATCATTCAGATAGACGAAACCGATTCCACCAATAACTATTTAAAATTTCTTTCTGATAAACAAGAGGTAGAAGAATATACTGTAGTCACTTCTCAATTTCAAAATGCAGGTAAAGGGCAACGCGGCAACAGCTGGGAATCAGATAAAGGCAAAAACCTACTTTTCAGTATATTACTCCGCCCGTCCTTTCTGAAAGTACGGGATCAGTTTATACTTTCTCAAATAATATCTTTGAGCGTCAAGGAAGAGCTTGATAATTATGTTACCCACATCAGCATCAAATGGCCGAATGACATTTACTGGAAACAAAAGAAAATATGTGGAATTCTAATAGAAAACACACTTCAGGGAGATTATATTGAGCAGAGCATTATAGGAGCCGGCATAAATGTAAATCAGGAAACATTCATAAGCAATGCACCCAATCCGGTATCCCTCCGGCAAATCACAAATGAGCAGTATGATTGTAATATATTATTAAAAGGCATTCTTAACCGCTTAATAAGTTATTATAAAGAGATCAAGACACAAGGTTATATTTCCATAGAAACGCACTATAAAGATTCTCTATTCAGAAAAGAAGGATTTTTCAGATACCGTGATAAGGATGGAGAGTTTACGGCACAAATATTGGATGTAGATTCAACAGGTACACTATTTCTGGAAGATAAAAATGGGAGGCTAAGAAAATACTTATTTAAAGAAGTGTCATTTATACTATAAAAGGCAGATATTACTCCACCTTTCTTTCTTTTATTTTCTTATTTCTTCGATTCCTTCTCTACTAAACGAATCTTATCCAATGTCTTTTTGGCCTCGGCAGAAGAGAATTGAGTTAATACCCTTTCCAAATGGGTTTTTGCTTTAGCATAACCGGACTCTAATAAACCCTGCAAATTCTCCCTGTAAGCTGCGGTTTGCATTTTGGTAGGCGATTTTATCTTGCGGTAATCTTTCTCTAATTTCCGCTTTTGAATATCAGTCTGGAGATAATGGAAATTCCCGATAAAGATATTGGCTGCTAAATTCTGCGAATCTTTAGAAAGCACTTTTTCATAGAGGGATAATGCTTCTTCTTCCCTTCCCCTCAATACCGCAATTTCCGCATTGGCACATAACACATCAATATTCTCCGGGTCTATACGAAGAATCTCTGAAAAATATAGATGCGCCTTATCGAAATTCTTCTTTCCCTTATGATACTCACCCAATTTAAAGGCCATTACAATACATCCTTGCCCTTTACTATCGGCAAATTCCGACCAGAAGAAAGACTCTGCTTCCTCCAAATTCTCACTTACTGCTTTTTCAAATAGCTTATCTACAGTTTCCCAATCCTTAGCTGTAATTGCATCTGAAATATCTTTAAAGATATTATTGTCCATTTGTACAAATGAACTACCAAGAAAAAACAGAGAAAAAAGAAACAATAATTGGGTAAATGTTTTTTTCATATATCATCCAGTTTAGTCCTAACAAAGATAGCAAATAATCCACGATAAAAGTTAAGAAAACAGTATATTATAAATATTTGTTTAATTAAAAAATCCTATTAAATATCTATTAATTAAAAAATTAACATTTAAGCCTCAAAACCTTTACAAAACTACTAATTATCTTATCCTTTATTGAACTTTACTTTTATTCTGTTATTTCATAAAATGCGCTCTTTAATCGCAAATATACTTGGCCAAAGATGTATACTATTATCCAAATTATTTTGTATGTTTGCAAGCTATAACAATTTAAAACATTATGATAAAATATAAACGCATTCTTTTAAAGCTCAGTGGTGAGAGTCTAATGGGCGAGAAACAATATGGAATTGACGAAAAACGCCTGGCGGAATATGCACAACAGATAAAAGATATCCATAACCTGGGAGTAGAAATCGGGATCGTCATCGGAGGAGGTAATATTTTTCGGGGGCTAAGTGGAGCAAATAAAGGTTTCGACCGCGTAAAAGGTGACCAGATGGGAATGCTTGCAACTGTTATCAACAGCCTGGCATTAAGTTCTGCATTAGGTTCTGTTGGCGTTAAATCAAGAGTATTGACAGCCGTTAGAATGGAGCCAATTGGCGAATTCTACAGCAAATGGAAAGCTATTGAGTGCATGGAAAAGGGAGAGATCGTCATTATGTCTGCCGGAACCGGTAACCCTTTCTTTACCACTGACACTGGTTCATCGTTGAGAGGCATCGAAATAGAAGCAGATGTCATGCTGAAAGGAACCCGGGTAGATGGTATTTATACGGCAGACCCTGAGAAAGATAAAACAGCAACCAAGTTCAAGGAAATTACTTATGATGAAATTTACAATCGTGGATTGAAAGTAATGGACTTAACAGCTACCACCATGTGCAAAGAAAATAATCTTCCTATTGTGGTATTTGACATGGATACTGTAGGCAACTTAAAAAGGGTTATCGAGGGAGAAGAAATAGGAACATTAGTACATAATTAAACTTCAAATTACAATAATTGAAAGGAGTTTCCTAAATATCCATCAATAAGATAAATTCACCACAAATTACGCAGATTAACACAGATTATTTTATATTTATGATGCTGATAATGATTTAAATATCTGAATTGATCTGTGTTAATCTGCGTAATCTGTGGTGAATAATACTTTTTGGATAACCTTCATCTTTGGCTCAGTTTACAAATCTGCTTTTACAGAGCCTGTAAAGACACAGATAGCCTTTAATATATAAATAAGCCTATCACTATCTTTCTTTTTCTTTCGTTTTAAATTAAATATTATCTTTGCAGGCATATATCATTATCTACAATTAAAGAATAACTTATGTTAGCAAACCAGCGTCGGGAAAAAATTCTGGAACTTATCCGTGAAGATGGACATGCCAAGGTTCTGGAGCTAAGCCGTATTTTTAAAGTAACAGAAGTAACTATCCGCCAGGATCTTGAACGCTTGGAAAAAGAAGGCCTTATCAAACGCGAACATGGAGGAGCTATTCTTAAAAATATGGATGCAGGAGTAAGGAATATCACTTTACAAAATCAAAAGAACATGCCGGAGAAAATGGCTATTGCACGGAAGGCAATCACATTTATTCAGAATGGAGATACAATCATACTCGATTCCGGCTCTACTACTACAGAAATAGCGAAGTTACTTACCGGTTTTCTGAATCTTACGGTCATTACCAATGCACTGAATATTGCTCTTATTTTAGGAGCATACCCCAACATCAACCTTGTAGTTACAGGTGGAGAGTTTAAAGCTCCTACCCTATCACTAACCGGACAGAAAGCTGCTGATTTTTTTCAAAACCTGAATGTTGATAAGCTATTTCTTGCTACAGCAGGAATTACATTAAAATCCGGACTGACATATCCCAGTATCAGCGATATCTGCGTAAAACGGGCAATGATAGAGTCTGCCAATGAAGTATATTTAGTAGCTGACTCCACAAAAATCGGAATTAATTCCTTTGCCAGCCTCGGAGCTTTATCGTTGATAAATCTTTTAATTACCGATTCCAAGATAAGCGAAGAAAATGAGCAGATGCTTCAATCAAATGATATCGCTTATACTATAGCCGAATAGAAATAAGCAACAACTAATCCTACACGAATCATATCCGGATACATACTTATCCCGGTACTTATTTTCTTTTCTATTATCCAATCCGATGATTATTCTAAGAAGGGTAAACTCCCTATTATAATTCCCGAGAAAATACATCTCAGATAAATAACCGATATCTTTTTATTGTACCTTACGAAAATCTATCATAGCCATAAGGTAAAACAAAAAATATCTTAAAAAGCATATAATTATTTGCAATAATACTTCGATTATTTACTTTTGCTTTCGATTTTAAGTATAAAACAAAATAAATAAGCAATCGAAAGAAAGTAATGCAAAGAAAGAAAGAAGTTCAGGAACTTGAAATAAAAACAGCAAAGATCAGAAAAAGATTATTAGAGGTAGTATATCGTGCAAAAGCAGGACATATAGGTGGCGGACTATCTTCACTTAATATTTTAACTGCCCTGTATTTCCATACATTACAAGTAGATCCAAAAAATCCGCAAAATTCTGACCGGGACCGCTTCATCATGAGCAAAGGGCATTGTGTCGAAGCGCTTTATTGCGTATTGGAAGAAAAAGGATTTATAAGTAAAGACATGGTTGATACTTATGGAACTTATAAAACCACTTTAGCCGGGCATCCTACTATCAAAGTATCCGGTATCGAAGTAAATACCGGTGCATTAGGTCACGGACTTTCCATAGGTGTCGGTTTGGCTATAGCCGCTAAAATGGATAAAAAGGCTTATAGAACATTTGTCCTCATGGGTGATGGAGAACAAGGGGAAGGATCTATTTATGAAGCAGCCATGGCAGCCAGTCATTATAATCTGGATAATCTTACTGCCATAATCGACCGGAACGGATTACAAATAAGTGATGCTACAGAAAAAGTCATGTCACTGGAACCTCTTTCACAACGCTGGACTGCCTTAGGTTGGGACGTAATAGAAATTAATGGAGACAATATGGCTGATATTGTAAATGCACTCGACAATCTAAATTATACCAATAACAAACCTCACCTCATTATTTCAAGAACTACTAAAGGGAAAGGTATTTCATGCATGGAAAATATTCTAAAATGGCATCATGGAGTACCGAAAGAAAATGAATACCAGGAAGCCCTCACAGAATTAACTGCTGAGATAGAACGGATATGCTAACAATTACTGCCCACTATTAGTGAAATTAAAACTTATGAATACAAATAAAACCATTCCTTGCCGGCAAAGTTTCACAGAAACCTTACTGGAATTAGCAAAGGAAAACAGGGATATAATAGCCGTAACCTCGGATGCAAGAGGATCTGTTACATTAACCCAATTTGCAGAAACCTTACCGGATCAGTTTGTTGAAGTCGGTATTGCCGAACAAAATGCAGTCGGAGTAAGTGCCGGGTTGGCAATGGCAGGTAAAAAGGTCTTTGTCTGTGGTCCTGCCTGCTTCTATGTGGCACGTAGCCTGGAACAAGTAAAGGTAGATCTCGCCTACTCAGGGAATAACGTAAAAATAATCGGTGTAAGTGGTGGTGTGAGTTACGGAGCTTTAGGAGCAACACATCATAGTTTACACGACATAGCAGCTTTACGCACATTTCCCGGAATGCATATAATTATGCCATGTGATGCAAGACAGACCAAAAAACTGACAGAGATATTGGTTAATTACGACCACCCTACTTATGTACGTGTTGGAAGAAATGCCGTACCGGATGTATACGAAACCGATGACTTTGACTTTCAGCCGGGTAAAGCAAATATATTGATGGACGGGAAAGACATTACTCTAATCGGCACAGGAGAAACCGTTTATCATTGTTATGAAGCCGGGAAGCTTTTAAAAGAAAAAGGAATTAAGGCACGTGTTATTGATATGCACACTTTAAAACCGGCAGATACAGAAGCAATTATAGACGCAGCAAAAGACACCGGTAAAATAATTACAGTTGAAGAACACAGTATTTTCGGAGGATTAGGTGCAATTGTTGCAGAAACGGTAGTACAAAATCAACCCGTTCCCGTCAAGATATTAGGTATACCTGATGAAAATGCCATACATGCCAAGCCATTGGAGATTTTCCATTATTATGGAATCGATAGTGAAGGTATTTATCAGGCTGCCATTGAATTCTTGCGAAACTAATACACATGAACAACTATATTCTATCCATAGACCAAAGTACCTCGGCTACAAAAGCTGTTTTATTCGATGAAAAATGTGAAATAAAGCATCGGGTAAATATACCACATGAACAGTACTATCCAACTGCCGGATGGGTGGAGCATGACGCTGAGGAGATTTACCGGAACACAGTAGAAGCTATCCGGAAAATCGTATCGGAGGGTAAGATAGAAAAAGACGATAAATGTTCCATAGCCATAACCAACCAGCGCGAAACTGTATTAGTATGGAATAAAGAAACCGGGAAACCCGTTCACAATGCTATCGTATGGCAATGCCAACGCGGCGCAGAAATTTGCAGAGAACTTACCCGTAAAGGATATGCTAAGGCTATCAAGCAAAAAAGCGGACTTATCATCGATCCTTACTTCTCAGCCAGCGGAATTAAATGGATATTGGATAATATAGAAGGGGCAAGAAAACTTGCAAATGAAGGTAAACTCCTTGCAGGAACTATAGACAGCTGGTTATTATGGAAATTTACAGAAGGAAAAATCCATGCCACTGACTATACAAATGCCTCACGTACACTCTTATTTAATATATATACCTTGAATTGGGATAATGAGTTATTGGAGCTTTTCACTGTTCCCCGCAGTATGATGCCGGTAGTAAAACCTTGTGATAGTGTTTTCGGGAAAAGTACAATAGAGGGAATATTCCAGGAAAAGGTTGAGATAGCAGGAATATTAGGAGATTCCCACGGCGCATTGGTGGGACAAATGTGTTTCGAGCCGGGAATGGGGAAAAGCACATACGGAACAGGTTCTTCCGTGATGGTCAACATCGGGGAAAAACCCTTGGAAGCTCCTGATGGACTGGTCACTTCTGTAGGCTTTGCTGCTTGTGAGAAAGTATATTATGCTTATGAAGGAAATATCCATTGTACAGGTGCTACCATAAAATGGCTCATTGAAAAATTTGAATTAATAAGAGATACCGGGGAAGTGGAAAATATATCAGTGAGTATCCCTGATAATGGAGGCGTCTATTTTGTACCGGCCTTTGCAGGATTAGGAGCCCCCTGGTGGAATCCCCAGGCAAAAGCTATGATCTACGGCATGACCCTTGGCACAACAAAAGCTCATATTGTACGTGCATCACTTGAAGCAATTGCTTATCAGGTAAAAGACCTTATTGATCTGATGACAGTGCAGGCAGGTATACAGCTCATCGAATTAAGAGTAGATGGAGGTCCCACCAGAAACAAATTCCTCATGCAATTTCAGGCAGATATGCTAAATGCAAATATTTCCCGGTCAGAAGTAGAAGAAGCCTCTGCCATGGGAGCTGCCATAATGAATGGTTTGGCACGAGGTATATGGGGTAACTTTGAAGAGATATCCAAACTTAGAAAAACCGGGAAGCCAATTCACCCCCGGATGCACGAATCTACCCGTAACCATCTGTATGAAGGCTGGAAGAAGGCAGTAAACAAAGTGACTAATTAACAATAACATATTAAAATCGAAAACCATGGCACACAACAAGAAGACTACATTCGGAGTAATTATCGGTACGCGTAATATTTTCAATGCAGAACTGGCAGCCGGCGCCAGACCGGAAGTTCTGGGTAAACTGGAGAAATGGGGATATGATTACATCATACTTGATACCGACCAGACTCCCACCGGAGGCAGCATTGAGACCTATGAAGATGCCCAGAAGTGTGCAGCCCTTTTCCGCAAAAACAGAGATATTATAGATGGTATTATTGTGATCCTTCCAAATTTCGGATACGAAATAGGAATTGTTAATAGTATCAGCCTTGCTAAATTAGATGTACCCGTACTGGTACAGGCATGCAATGACGACAATGACAAAGTAGACGTGCACAGCCGTCGTGACGCTTTCTGCGGCAAAATCTCCGTATGCAACAATTTGTATCAATACAATATTCCTTTTACAGATACCACATTACATACTTATTCATTGAGCAGTGAATTATTTGAGAAAGATATTCACCGGTTTGCTGCAATTTGTCGTGTAGTGAATGGCCTGCGCAATGCACGGATCGGTATGATCGGAATACGTCCTGCCGGATTCCAGACAGTACGGGCAAGCGAAAAGCTTCTACAGGCATCGGGCATTACAGTAGTCCCGGTAGATATGTCTGTTATCATTGATGAGGCTAAAAAAGTAGATCATCACTCGCAGGCTGTAAAAGACAAAGTAGCACAGATAAAAGCTTATGGAAAAATTCCTTCATACGTGTCGGAAGAAAAACTTTCGTTACAGGCTGCTTACACACTCGTGATTGAAAAGTGGATTGAAGAAAACCAGATAGACGCTGCCACCATCCAATGCTGGGATGCTCTACAAAAAACCTATGGGTGCTCTACCTGTGTAACGATGAGCATGCTGGGAGAGAAACTTATCCCTTGTGCATGCGAAGCAGATGTTGCCGGAGCCATCTCCATGTATGCTCTAACACTTGCATCCGGCAATGCATCCGCCCTGCTCGACTGGAATAATAACTTTGCAAATGAGCTCAATAAATGTGTATGCACACACTGTTGTAACTATCCTAAGTCTTTCATTAAAAATGATATAGAAATTTCCAGTCTGGATGTATTAGGGACAGTGCTGGGAAAAGTCGATACCTTCGGCGCCATTAAAGGCAAAGTAGCTGCGGGGAAATTTTCATTCTTCCGTATCTCTACAGATGATACACTGGGGAGAATCAAGGCTTACGTAGGAAAGGGAAATATCACGGATGATCCTTACGGTATGGACGGAGGTATTGCAGTTACTGAAATTAATAACCTGCAACAGCTGATGAAGTTTATCTGTAAAAACGGCTTCGAACATCATGTTGCAATGTGCCGGGAAGATGTTGTAGATATTATTGAAGAATCTATTGATAATTATCTGGGATGGGATATCTACAGGCATGAATAATTTATAGTCTACTTGCCGGGACGAGGTATAAATGCCAGTATCGTCAACTTAGGCTTTTTAACCCGGGGCATGAATGCTCTCGGCAAAAAAACAGGCTTGATTATTGACTTCGTCGACCGTTGGTTCAGCCTCAATGCCGCAGGATAAGGGATTTATCCCGGCTCCTCTTTTGCCGAGAGCATTCATGCCTCGGATTGAAATATAAAGAAAATCCTTAAGTTGATGACATTGGCATAAACCCACCGGTATACTGTGTGCAGTAGCCGGATTGCTTGTTACCGCTTGGTTAGACTCAGCCCAACCCAATGCAGGAAGCGGATACGAACTCGATTCGATTGCAGCCGTTGTTATCGGCAGCACATCATTAAGCGGTGGCAAGGGTACCATTATCGGAACCGTGATTGGTGCATTAATTATCGGAGTGCTTAATAACGGTTTGGTTTTGCTAGATATTTCTCCTTTCTGGCAACAGGTGATTAAAGGGCTTGTTATTTGGCTGGCGGTTATTCTTGACCGGGTAAATGCAGGAAATAAAATCAGCCTCCAACTTGCTCTTATTTTATCCATTTTTCTTTACTGACTACAGGTAGAATCTTAAGTAACTTAGCTGAAAATCTTAAGTAACCTGGAGCCTCATCTTGGTTAACCAAGTGGGGGTATGCAGGTTAACTAAAATCCATGACCAAGGTAACTAAGTTGACCCACTAAGGTAACCTAGTTAAAAAACATGGTTTAATTAAAGCAAAATCGGGGTTCTGAGCCTTCTGGAAGGGGTGTAATTTAAAGCAATTTTGTAAGAATATATAAAACGGAAGTGGAAATACAATAGCTTTATTAAGATAATAATTTACATTACCTATTCTATATGAATAAGATTGAAAACAGGGGGGCCAAAAGCTATTGTCATTGCGGACTTGCGCCTCAACCTGCCCCAATAAGCCCTATCAGGCAGATTATCGGGCAGTCTTGGGATAACAAATAGGCTTTTAACACGCCTCCCTTTATATTTTATAACCTAATTATGTTTTACTATTAGTCTCTTTGTTACTTTCCTGTTGTGTTCCGCATCATAGATTACAACCAGGGATACGTACCTTCGGATAAATAACCGGTATCTATCTTAATAACTCCTTTACTTGAAAATCTATTCATCTCCATCACATCAATATATTACAAATCAGAGTATCTTTAATTTATATTAAATCACATCCATAAAGCCGAAAGGTTATTTATTTTATGTTATTTCACAACCTGATATTATAATGCTACAACAATACAAACATTCTATTTAGTACTATGAAAAGAGTCAAGCTGTTCTGCTTGTCTGTTATCCATTCTTTATTATCTATGCCCGAAATTTCCTGGGACAATCCGAGACTAAACCATTCAGAAATTAACTGCAATCCTGTTACAAATTATTTAAACCGGAAAAAATATAGCTATTAATGACAGACTTTTAAGTATTAGCCAAGGCATGCACATTCTTAATTTTTTAGATAACACTACTACTCAATTATTTCAAGTAACACTTCATGAAATCATAAACGAATCCCAAGTCAAAGCCGGGAATGAGAGAAAAGAAGAGCATTATAAGAAAGTAATCAGTTTTTTGCATGCAGGTATTATCCTATTGGTAATTCTTATGGCCTTTATACTTTATAAATGGCAAAATGCCAAACATAATTTTATTGCTGCGAAGCTAAAGTTGGTCCATTTGGAAAAAGAAGAAATAAAATTAAATAATGCTTTAGAAGAAAGACATATTCTCCTTGAAAAACCTCAAAAATATGAAGCTTTACTGGAAGCTTACTTTAAAGAAAAGGAAATAGAAGAAAAGGAACAAGAACTGAATAAACTTAAAAAAGAAAAGGAGCTTCTTGATAAAAAAATCGATGAATATGGTAGAAGATTATATCAATATGAAAATAATCTGCCTCAATATGATAATCTGAATATTGAGCCTTTCGACATATTGATAAAAGACCTTTCAACATTGATACTTAAAAAGTGTGGAGAAAAAGCTGAAGAATACTTAAATCGCCTGCAAGGAGTTAACGAGTCTTTTATATTCCATTTAGAGAAAATATCTAAGGGTTCGATATTTACACTTTATTTAAAGTATTGTATCTGTTTTGTGATAGGAATGAATACAAAAGAAATCTCGGATTGTTTCTCCGTTGAACCAGGAACAATACATGTTACGAGATCCAGAATAAAGAAAAAATTAGGACTAGGAAGTAGTGACAAACTCGATATTTATTTGAAGAAGCTAATACAGGAATAAAGATATTCGTATAAAGTTATAAAAAAGAGTATCTAAAAAATATACCTATCCCAGGGATTTATTTTAATGTGGTCAACTTGATTTTCTTAAGTTGACCACTCTGTAATTCATCACCCGGATTATTTGATATAAAACTAATTTTTAACTTATATATTTATTCTTCCGCATATCTTTCAATCGTCTGTGCCCTGTCAGGCCCTACCGAAACAATCTTGATAGGCACACCTAATTGTTCTTCCAAAAAGGTAAGATATGCATTAAATTCTTCCGGGAATTCATCTTCACTGGTCATTCTGGTCATATCTGTTTGCCAGCCGGATAATTCCACATATACTGGTTCAATATTCTCATCTATATCGTATGGAAAATAATCAATTTCTTCTCCGTTAACTTTATAGGCTACACCAGCCTTGATTGTTTCGAATGTATCCAATACGTCGCTTTTCATCATGATTAATTTGGTAACACCATTTATCATGATTGCATATTTCAAGGCAACCAGATCAATCCATCCGCAACGACGCCTGCGACCTGTCACAGAACCAAACTCATGACCGATTGTGCAAAGCTTATCACCTGTCTCATCAAACAATTCTGTTGGGAAAGGACCGCTACCCACACGGGTACAATAAGCTTTCATGATACCAAATACTTCACCAATCTTGTTAGGAGCAACCCCAAGTCCGGTACATGCGCCGGCACATACGGTATTGGAAGAGGTAACAAAAGGATAAGAACCAAAGTCAACATCAAGCATGGTTCCCTGAGCTCCTTCACAAAGAACGGACTTTTCATTCCAAAGCAGGTTATTTATTTCATGTTCACTGTCTACAAGATGGAATTGTTTTAAGTATTCTACTCCTTCCATCCATGCTTTTTCCAATTCAGTGATATCATAATCATAATTCATGCTCTTAAGTATTTCTTCATGGCGTGCTTTTGCCTTTGCATATTTTTGCTCGAAATCATGAAGAATATCTCCTACACGTACACCATTACGACTTACTTTATCGGTGTAAGCCGGCCCGATACCTTTGCCTGTAGTTCCTACTTTGGCATCACCTTTGGCTGCTTCATAAGCAGCATCCAGTATGCGGTGAGTCGGTAATATCAAATGAGCTTTTTTCGAAATATGAAGTGTCTCTTTCAAATTATGACCTGATTCTTCCAGCGCTTCTGCTTCAGCCTTAAATAAAGCCGGGTCTAAAACGACCCCATTACCAATAATATTCACTTTATCACCCTGAAAAATACCTGATGGTATAGAGCGAAGTACATATTTCTGTCCTTCAAACTCAAGTGTGTGACCTGCGTTAGGACCTCCCTGAAAACGGGCAATCACATCATAACGTGGAGTTAATACATCGACAACTTTACCTTTGCCCTCATCACCCCATTGTAATCCTAAAAGAACATCTACTTTCATGTCTTTTCTGTCTAAGTAATTATTTTCCTATTTTTTTCCTTTTATTGGCCCGGGTACACTTGCCGCATATTCCATAAACATAAAGAGAATAATGAGACATCTGAAATCTGTTCAATTTGGTATTAGCAATAAGATCTTTCAAAGCATCATTCTGAAACTCTGTAACTTTGCTGCACTGGGTGCATATCAAATGATGATGTGTATCACTATTGAACGATTTCTCGTATTGGGAAGAATTGCCAAACAGATGTTTGATAACCAGTTTGGCATCCATTAAAAGAATGATTGTGTTATATAAAGTAGCTCTACTTACCCGGAAATTCTCTTCATTTGCCATCAGCTCGTAGAGCTTTTCAATATCAAAATGACCTTCTATCGAATAGATTGTGTCAAGTATAGCATACCTTTCAGGCGTCTTACGATGCTTGTTAGATTCAAGATATTCCGTAAATATCTCGCGTACTGCTTCCTTCACATTTTCTTTTTTCATACCGGTAATTTTTACCGTGAACAAAGTTAGTTTTTTTTGTGGAAAGGCAAAAAGATTAAAGCAAATATTCTATCTCTATTCCTATTTCTTCTGCCATACTTTTAACCTCCGGTTTTTCGGATTTATTAAATTCTGAGATTAAACGATTTACTTTTTTTGCATTGCCTTTATTGGTTCCTCCATATTTTTTAAGTGCCAATGCAGCAGCTTTGCGAGGTTGGTAGGGTTCAGATTGAATTGTAGCGGCAGCCTGATCAAAAAACTCGGCTTCAGCACGTTCGTGCAGTTCAAATCCCCGGGTAAACAAACGGGCTGCCAAGAGGAAACCGCATGTCTGGAATATCTCCCTTTCATCTGCAATCCATTCAAACACTTTTGAAGAGGCATAAGGAAGATGCTGGAAAAGCGTCATTGTGGTAATCTCTGCCAGTTCGGGATATTGCATATCTTCAATCCATATCTCAGCGATCTCGGGATAGAAAGTTTCGACAGGCTGCAACATCCCGGCGAGCAATTTTGCTTCACGAATATTTTCTTTCCACAATGCCTGTGCCAAATCATGGTTTTTCTCAAAAGCAGAAGCTATTTCTTTCAAACGTGGAAGCTCTACCCCAAAATTTACTTTATAATTTATGCCCTTTTCACGCATACTCTGTGATACGACCCCATTCATTGAAAGGCGAAACTGAGTTTTTATTTCTTTCAGTTGTTCCTGGATATCCATTAAAAAGATTATTTCATTCGTTCATAAAAACAACCTGCCAACAGCTTTATTCCTTCATTATGGATTTACTAAAGCCTATTTGACAGGTTCTATACTATACATTATATATTAGTTTCTACTCGGAAGATTAGAGTAATCTTTGCTGTAACGCAACATTTGTTCTGCATATCCTTCGTTATAGGTAACTTTTACATCAGTAATATTTCCATTTTCATCAATAGCAGTTACATATACCGGATTTACAAATCCTTTATAAGGTGCAAGATTCAATTTCTTATATCTCTCTAATATTTCCTGATGAAGAACCGGATCAACTTTGACTGCATAGGACTCTACCAAATTACGGGCTGCATTAAAATCGCCTTCGGATTTAATACGTTGTACTTCAGCCAGTAATTGTCCAAAGAGATTACGTAACTTTTCATAATCATTGATCTTCACATAAGTTTTTCCATCTTTTTTCACCATTTCAATCACTTTATCAGCAGCACCTTTTTCGTATACCCATCTTGCTATTAGTTGGCGGTTACGCATATGAGATTCTTCGATAGAATTTCCTAATTCGATACGGACAAGTTGTGTCATCAATCCATTCATAATGAATGAATAGTATTCCGCTTTATAAGCTTCTGCATCAGGTACTAAACCTAATTCTACCAATTTTGCATCAGGAATATAATACAATCCGAAAAGGTCGGCACGGGTTTCTTCAATAGTTGAGCCGTAAGCCTTCAGAGCATCCTGATCGACTCCCGGAAGCAATTTACCGGAACCATGTCCGAGACATTCGTGCAAATCCGTATGTAAATCTCCGGTTAAATCTCCGTACTTATCAATTAATGCTCTTTCCGCATCACTGTAAGCAAATTCTTCCAGAAAACCATTACCGTGAGCAGCCTTGTTATAAGCATCCGTCAAATTACCAATGGTAACAGATTTAGAACCATGCACACTTCTGATCCAGTTAGAGTTAGGAAGGTTGATACCAATTGCCGTAGCCGGATATAAATCGCCTCCTAACATTGCAGCGGTGATTACTTTTGCAGATACACCTTTTACTTCTTCTTTCTTAAACTTCTTATTTACGGGTGAGTTGTCTTCAAACCACTGCGCATTATCGCTGATCGTTTCCGTACGTTTTGTAGCTACAAGATCTTTAAAATTAACGATAGACTCCCAACTGGATTTCATACCCAAAGGATCACCATAGCTTTCAATAAAACCGTTAACAAAGTCCACCCTTGAATTGAGATCTTTTACCCACAGGATAGAATATTCATCAAAAGTTTTTAAATCTCCATCTTTGTAGAACTGGATTAACTTATTGATCACCGCTTTTTGCTGGTCGTTTTCGGCTACATTTGCAGCTTTTTCCAACCAATAAACGATTTTCTCAATAGCGGGTCCGTAAAGTCCTCCGACTTTCCATACTTTTTCCTGCACTTTTCCATTCTCTTTTACCAACCGGCTATTCATTCCATACATTACCGGATGAGGATCTTTAGGATCTTTCATCTTATTATAGAAATCTTCCGCCTCTTTTTGAGTCACTCCATCGTAATAATTTTCAGCCGAAGTAAGAATTAAGTCTTCACCATCCGCCTGATTTACACGTTTAGGCATCACAGCTGGATCAAATATTACCGGAAATACTTCTGCACATAATTCATCTACTGTTTGTCCTTCTTTTAGTGGTAATTTAGAAGCATCTACATCAGCCAATGCTTTCTTAAAAAACTCCTGTGAAAAAGCCGGAATAAATTTTTCACTACCATAATGGTGATGAATACCATTGGAAAACCACACACGTTTCAGGTAAGTTTCCATGTTTTTAAAGTCACTACTGTTTTTATCACCTTTATAGTTCTGATAAACAGCTTCCAGCATACGGCGAATAGTAAGGTTATACTTTCCGTTCTGATCAAACAAGATATCCCGTCCTTCCAAAGCAGCTTCCGAAAGATAGTAAATCAATTCTTTCTGCTTTACTGTAAGTTCATCAAATCCATGAACCTGATAACGCAAAATCTGAAGGTCAGCAAATTGCTCTACAGTATAATTAAAACTGTCAGTTTGGATACTCTTATTTTTCGAATCTTCGCATGAAGCAAATATTGTTGCAGCCATAGCAATTGTAATTAAATAATTTTTCATTAGGTTTCGCCGTTTTGTTTAAGAGTTTGTTATTGTAATCTTTTGCAATTAATACAAACGATAAAATAATAGAATTATTGGATCGAGTGTCTATTAATACATATTATTATATAAGTTATAGAAACGGAAAAAGGAATTATCCCGGAAAATCCGGAAAACTCCTTTTTTCAATAATTCCTAGAAAAAATGTTGGTTACTTCTTCTGAACCATATTTTTCTTACGATAACCGTTAGGAGTTTCTCCCACGTATTTGTAGAATGCAGCATAGAAAGATTGACGGTTAGCAAAACCAACCATAGCACTTATTTCCTCTACATTCTTATCGGCATATCTTTTATCTACTAACAAATGCAAAGCATCTTTAATACGATACTCATTCAGCAAACAAGAATAGTTCATACCAAAACGTGAATTTACCACTGCTGATAAATAACGAGTGTTAGTTTTCAATTCTTTTGCTAAATCTTTTGCAGAATAGTTAGGATCTCTGTACTTCTTCTGAACTACTACGATATTAAGAATCTTATCATACAATTCATCAGCCAGTTCTGCCCTAATTAAAGATCTGTACGCCGCTTTTTTGTCTTTTTTCTCCCGAAGATTATAAGGTTTCTTCTTCAGAGAATCACCTTCCGTCGAAGGATTTTCTGCTTGTTTTTTTTGTAAATCGCTCATTGAATTAACTGGTTAGGTTTAATAAACTTAATGTTTAAATTAAATACAATACAAATATCAAACATACTTTTTAAATATGCAACTTTTTTACAAAAAATATTTCTTAAATTATCTCAACATCGAGTGAATATATATTTTAAACATAGAGAGAAGTTTTTATTTCTGGAAAGCTATTAGACCTTTAATTTTATTGATATTGTTTTTAATAAATAAAATATAGATTTTAATAGAACTATTTTAAAGTTGAGTTGTTATTAATCTTTATATTTAAAGAGTTGGGAGCTATTTACATGATAAAAGAGTGATTCAACATTTATCATATTCTTTTTTTATCTCAATTCATCTGAAAGGTTGAAATTTAAAAGGAGCTGTGTAAATAATATGTTCAATTACATATTAAAATTTTAGCAATATTTCACTATTGAATGCCTTGAAGTTTAAAGTCATAGTAATTGTAAATATACCATCTAAATAGGAATAGGTAGAGCCTTACTATTTTATTTTCTTCTACTATAAATTCTATTTTTTTATACTGTCACTATTCGATACCAGTCTATAGAGATTATAATTTATTTGGTTTTTTACAATTAAAAACTATTCCGTTTTTTGAAATATAAACATAGAAAATTGTTTATATTTTCATTTAGTGAAGATGGAAATAGGAAGAATTATGCTTTTCATTTCATTGCATTATTATACAATCGAAAAAAAGAAATCCCCCGTTACTTTATTTGCATTTTTTGAGTTCTTCAGTTAATTGAGCAGGTGGAATCCCTAAGCTTATGGCTTTTTCAAAATCCATTTTGGCTAATGCCTTTTGATTTTGCTCTAAGTAGATATGACCTCTTAATATATAGGCTTCAGAATTGGAAGGAGATAGCTGAATAGCTTGTTCAAGATCAGCTAAAGCCAGATCGATATGCTTCATATCACTTTCTAAATCAGCACGTGCAATATAAAAAGTTGCATCATCGGGATATTCAGTAAGGAGTTTATTTAATATATCCAGTGATTTACGGTATTCTTTTTGACGCTGATATAAATTAGCAAGACCCATCCTCCCACCAATATTTTCAGGTTCTAACTTTAGAAGCAGGTCATAATCTTTTTCTGCCAGGTTATAATCACGTCGGTTCATATTAATGTAAGCACGAAAAAACAAAGCCTCAGTATTCCCTGGATCTACATCAAGAACTATGCTATAGTCTGTGTGGGCACGGCTTTCATTACCGAGTTCCAAATATAATGAAGCACGATTTAAAAGTATCGGTACATTCTTAGGCACAATATTTAAAGCATAAGAATAAGATTCAAGAGCTTCCTCACTACGATTTTGTTTGCGCTGTAACGTTCCAAGATTGGAAAAAAGTAAAGCATTTTGTGGATTAGTAGGCTCCAACTTTAACGCATCCTTAAAATATTGTTCAGCCAATTCAAAATTTCCTGTCCCGGCATACTGTAAAGCTAGTTCACTTAATTCTTTATAACTTTGGGAGAATATTACCGGACAATATATAAGCAAAAGGACAATTATCTTTATTTTCATTGTAATACCTATTTATAAGTAATTTACAAAGATATGAAACAAAACTTTTACCAAACTCCCATTGTTTAATTAATAATGTATAATTTTGAAAAGGAGTTTCTTATAATTTCTCTAATGATTTCATTATTTGTTAATTATGGCACATGATCACACTCATTCTCATAGTCAACGTATTACATCTTTAAACAAAGCTTTTATAATCGGTATCGTATTAAATTTAGCTTTTGTATTTACCGAATTTATTACCGGATTCCACTTCAATTCACTAGCCCTACTTTCTGATGCAGGCCACAATTTAAGTGATGTAGTGAGTTTGGTACTTGCACTTATCGCTTTCCGGCTTGCAAAGGTGAAATCAAATACGAAGTATACATATGGCTATAAAAAGAGCACAATACTAGTATCCCTATTAAATGCAGTTATTTTGTTAGTAGTTGTAGGAGGCATATTAGTAGAAAGTTTTGAAAAATTAAAAAATCCACAAGAAGTTACCGGCAGCGCAATTGCCTGGGTGGCAGGAATAGGGGTATTAATAAATGCATTCACAGCCTTCCTGTTTATGAAAGATAAAGAAAGAGATTTAAATGTAAAAGGCGCCTATTTACACATGGCTGCTGATGCATTAGTATCAATCGGAGTATTGGCAGCAGGACTTGTTATAAAATATACAGGTTGGTATATTATAGATCCGATTATAGGAATTGTAGTAGCAATTATTATTCTTATTTCAACGTGGAATCTGCTACATGATAGTATCCGTTTGTCATTGGATGGTGTACCTGTAGGTATAGACAGCGAAAAGATAAAACAGGTAATTCTCAACACTCCGGAAGTATTGAATGTACATCATCTACACATTTGGGCTATAAGCACTACAGAAAATGCTTTGACTGCACATGTGGTTATCGATAATTTCAATAATATGGAAAACATTAAATACTCAATCAAAAACAGCTTGGAACATCATGGAATTAGCCATGCGACATTAGAACTAGAAAAGAAGAATGTAAATTGTGAAGAAAAATGCTATAGGTAAAATGCCTTTCTATATTAAAATAGACTTATTATTTCTCCGGATATAACAATACTTTATAAAAGATTATACATTGCCTGACCTATAATAAAACAAAAGCTAGTTTATTTTCTCGATTAATAAACTAGCTAATGGATAATATGTATAAATATCAAGCTTTCTTCACAAAGTCAACGATCCAATCACCTACTTCTGATGTGCTATAGCTTTTTTCACCTTCTACCTGAATATCTCCTGTGCGGACATTAGCATCCATTGATGCATCTACAGCCTTACGCAATAAAGCACCTTCTTGTTTCAGATCAAATGCATATTCAAACATCATGGCAGCAGATAAGATTGTTGCCAACGGATTAGCTATATTTTGTCCTGCTGCTTGCGGCCATGAGCCATGTATGGGCTCGAAAACAGAAGTATGTGTACCTATAGAGGCAGAAGGAAGCAATCCCATAGAACCTGTGATTACAGAAGCTTCGTCAGTAAGAATGTCACCAAACATATTTTCAGTAACTATCACATCAAAAGATGTAGGCCACTGTATTATACGCATAGCAACATTATCCACAAACATGTATTCTGTTTCTACTTCCGGATAATTAGGTTCAATTTCTTTAGATACTTCTCTCCATAAGCGGGAAGTAGCAAGAACATTAGCCTTATCTACTATTGTAAGTTTTTTACGCCTTTTCATTGCATACTCAAAAGCCAAAGTTACAATACGGGTTATTTCTTCCCGGTTATACACACATGTATCATACGCGGTATTACCATCTTCACTGCGCCCTTGCGGACGACCAAAATAAAGTCCTCCTGTCAATTCACGGATACACATAAAATCGGCTCCTTTCACTAAATCAGCGCGTAAAGGTGATTTATGAATCAAGGTCTCGAAAGTAGTAACCGGACGAATATTAGCGTAAAGGCCTAATTTTTTACGCATAGCCAGAAGACCCTGCTCGGGACGGACTTTAGCTTTCGGATCGTTATCAAATTTAGGATCACCTACTGCCCCGAAAAGAACGGCATCACTTCTCATACAAAGTTCATGGGTTTCATTCGGATAAGGATTACCTACTTTGTCAATGGCAGTTGCTCCACAAAGTCCATATTCATAATGAAGTTCATGACCAAATTTCTCACAAATAGCTTTAGTGGCATTTAGCGCCACCTCTATAATTTCGGGACCAATTCCATCTCCCGGAAGTACAGCAATGTTTAATTTCATTTTTGATATTAATTAGTTCTCTAATAAATTCAGCATTTTAATAGTTGCTTTAATTGCAGCTTCGGTCTGGTCCGCATCCAGTCCTCGTGTGCGGAAGACGTGATTTTCGTAACTCCATGTTATTACAGTCTGAACAAATGCATCCGTACGTCCACCAGGTGGAATGGTTACTGCATAATTCAATAACATCGGGAACTTACGTCCAAGTGTATTCTTATATATTTTGCGTAAAGCACGTACAAAAGCATCATATTGTCCATCCCCGGCAGAAGTTTCTTCGTAAGATTTTCCATTAATTTCGATTTTAAGAGTTGCCATCGGTTTAAGACCATGTGCCAACGTAACAATGTAACTTTTCAATTTAACCTTATTGCTCATTCCTTCCTGTTTCAATACGTCAGAAACAATGTAAGGTAAATCTTCCTGGGTTACTAATTCCTTTTTATCTCCAAGTGCAATGATGCGTTCGGTTACTTTACGCATAGATTCTTCATCCAGTTCTAAACCAAGATCTTCCAGATTTTTGCGTATATTAGCTTTACCACTTGTTTTTCCTAATGCATATTCTCGTTTGCGGCCAAAGCGTTCCGGCAAAAGATCATTGCAATAAAGATTATTTTTATTGTCGCCATCCGCATGTACACCGGCAACCTGAGTAAAAACATTTTCCCCTACTATCGGCTGATTAGCGGGTATTATTATACCCGAATAAGATTCAACAACCCTGCTTACATCATTTAAACGGCTCTCATCAATATTCGTAATAGCTTTAAACTGATCTTTCAGGATAGCTTGAACACTGGCCAAAGGTGCATTCCCTGCCCTTTCACCCAAACCATTAATTGTTGTATGCAACCCTCTACACCCACTTAAAACAGCGGCAAGGACATTTGATACAGCCAAATCATAATCATTATGTGCATGAAAATCAAAATGAAGCCCCGGATATTTTCTTTGCATTTTTCGCATGAAGTCTATCACATCCAGAGGATTAAGAATACCTAAAGTGTCAGGTAGCATAAATCGCTTAATAGTAGTATCTTTTAATCTGTCTACTAAGAAATAAACGTAATCCGGAGAGTTTTTCATACCATTACTCCAATCTTCCAGATATACATTTACTTCAATATCCTGTTCATCGGCATAATTAACCACTTCGAGTATATTTTCAATATGCTCTTCCGGTGTTTTCTTCAGTTGCTCAGTACAATGTTTCAGCGATCCTTTACAAAGGAGGTTGATCACACGGCATCCGGTCTTCTTTATCCAATCTACGGAAGCTTTTCCATCGACAAACCCCAGTATTTCCACCTTATGCAGAAGGCTACGCCGGGCGGCCCAGTCACAAATCATTGTGGCTGCTTCAAATTCTCCTTCGGATACTTTAGCAGAGCCTATTTCTATTCTGTCTACCTTGAGTTCTTCAAGAAGCAGACGGGCTATCATTAACTTTTCATGAGGAACAAAAGACACTCCGCTGGTTTGTTCACCATCACGGAGGGTGGTATCCATAATTTCTATTTTGATACTTTTTCCCATTCTTCTATTTTATCCTTATTTGTCAGGAGGAAATCGATATCATCCAGACCATTCTCCAGACAATGTTTTTTATAAGTATTAATTTCAAAATGTTCGCTTTTACCAGTAGCTTTGTTTGTAATAGTTTGCTTAGGCAAATTTACTTCTACCTCCATCTTTGGATCATTCTTAATTGCAACAAACAAGTCTGAAAGAAAACTATCGCTAACTACCACGGGAAGAACAAAATTGTTCAAAGCGTTGTTCCGGAAAATATCTGCAAAGAAACTGGAAACGACTACTCTAAATCCATATCCGGCTATTGCCCAAGCTGCATGCTCACGACTACTACCCGAACCAAAATTTTTACCCGCTACAAGTATTTTACCTGAATAAGTGGGATTATTTAAAACAAAAGATTCTATTTTGTTACCTTGTTTATCATAGCGCCAGTCGCGAAATAAATTATCTCCAAAACCTTCTTTTGTAGTTGCCTTTAAAAAACGGGCAGGGATAATCTGATCCGTATCTACATTTTCTAAGGGAAGGGGCACACAAGTACTTGTCAGTATATTAAATTTTTCTCTCATTGTTTTTCTGTTTAAAATAGAAGCTATTAAATTAAAGTTCTCGGATCTGTAATCACTCCTGTAACTGCTGCTGCTGCTGCAACTAGCGGACTGGCCAGCAAAGTGCGTGCACCGGGCCCCTGACGTCCTTCAAAGTTACGATTAGAAGTAGAAACTGCATATTTACCGGCAGGTACTTTATCATCGTTCATCGCCAGGCATGCAGAGCATCCGGGCTGGCGAAGTGCAAAACCTGCAGCTTCAAATATTTTATCCAATCCTTCTTCACGAATTTGCTTCTCTACATCCCAAGAACCGGGAACTAACCAGGCTATTACATTATCTGCTTTTTTCTTTCCCTTCACAATTTCTGCAAAAGCACGGAAATCTTCTATACGACCATTGGTACATGATCCTAAAAAGACATAATCTATTTTTTTTCCGATTAAACTTTCGCCTGCTTCAAAGCCCATATACTCTAATGATTTCGCATAGGAAATACGTCCGGCGTCAGGAATACTTTCCATAGCAGGGATATTTTGCGTGATTGCCATGCCCATACCCGGATTTGTACCATATGTAATCATAGGTTCGATATCAGCCGCCTTAAATGTTACTTCTTTATCAAATACAGCGTCATCATCACTTTTTAAAGTTTTCCAATAAGCCAGGGCTTTATCCCATTCTTCTCCTTTCGGAGCATAATCACGTCCTTTTATATATTCAAAAGTCAATTCATCCGGAGCAATCATTCCTCCACGTGCTCCCATTTCAATTGAAAGATTACACAAGGTGAGACGACCTTCCATAGAAAGATTACGAACGGCTTCACCTGCATATTCAACGAAATACCCAGTCGCACCGCCTGTAGTCATTTGTGAGATAATGTATAAAGCCATATCCTTTGCAGTTACGCCTTCTCCTAACTTACCCTCTACATTTATACGCATTGTTTTAGGCTTGGATTGAAGAATGCATTGAGAAGCCAGTACCATCTCTACCTCACTGGTACCGATACCAAAAGCAACCGCTCCCATTGCGCCATGGGTGGAAGTATGGGAATCGCCGCAAACGATCGTCATTCCTGGTAAAGTAAGGCCATTTTCAGGACCTACCACGTGAATGATTCCATTTTTAGGATGTAGCATTCCAAAATGAGTGAGTCCAAAATCTGCTGCATTCTTTGCAAGTGTTGTAACCTGTGTACGAGATATTTCATCTTCTATCTCTTTATCCTGGTCATGAGTGGGCGTATTATGGTCAGGCATGCAAATAACTTTCTCGGGACGGAAACATTTTATTCCTCTTGTTCTTAATCCCGCAAATGCCTGCGGACTTGTTACTTCATGGCAGTACAATCTGTCGATATAAAGTTGTGTTGGCCCTTCTTCTACTTTTGTCACTACATGGTTATCCCATATCTTATCAAATAAAGTATTCATCTTTTTATTTATGGTTTTACAATTCTATTAGTGGTGAAATAATCTCAATGAGGAAACTTGTTTATACAGTCTATATAGGCTTCCACAGAGGCCGCTACAATATCTGTATTGGCTCCGAAACCATAATAAACCTGCTTATCGTATTCAACTTGCATATGAACTTTCCCCATATCATCACTCCCCTTGCTGATTGCCTGGATTGTGAATTCTTTCAGTGTCATTTGTCTGTCTATGATCTTTTTCAATGCCCTGATTGCAGCATCTACCGGTCCGTTGCCTGAGGCAGCGGCTTCAAAACTTTCGCCGGCGATATTCAAGCCAAGACTGGCAACCGAACGTACGCCCACTCCACTGGTCACTTGTAAGTATTCTAATTTGATGCGATCGTTTTTACTTCTATCGGCTCCCGCTAATACTAATACATCGTCGTCGGTAATATCCTTCTTTTTATCGGCTAATTTAAGGAATTCTTCGTAAATTTTGTCTAACTTTTCCTGCTCCATATCAACACCCAGAACAGAAAGACGGTGCTTTAAAGCAGCCCGGCCGCTACGTGCTGTAAGAACGATTGCATTATCGTCTATACCTACATCTTTAGGATCTATAATTTCGTAAGTTTGTACGTTCTTTAATACACCGTCCTGGTGAATACCTGAAGAGTGTGCAAACGCATTGCGACCTACAATAGCTTTATTGGGTTGCACAGGCATATTCATCAAACTTGATACCATACGGCTGGTAGGGTATATGTGTTGAGTGTTTATATTAGTTTCTATGTCGATATCTTTACGGCTCTTAATGATCATGGCAACTTCTTCCAACGCAGTATTTCCTGCGCGTTCACCAATACCATTGATGGTAACTTCTACCTGACGGGCACCGTTTAATACTCCATTCATGGTGTTTGCGGTTGCCATACCTAAATCATTATGACAATGAGTAGAGATGATCGCTTTATCTATTCCGTCAACATGATCCATCAAATATTTGATTTTAGCACCATATTCGTCGGGCAGACAATAACCGGTAGTATCCGGGATATTCACCACCGTTGCACCTGCTTTAATAACAGCTTCGACAACTCGTGCCAGATATTCATTTTCTGTACGTCCTGCATCTTCTGCATAAAATTCGACATCTTCTACGAATCTTTTGGCATACTTAACGGCAGCAACTGCACGCTCGATTATTTCTTCACGGGTAGCATTAAATTTATATTTGATATGAGAATCCGATGTACCTATACCCGTGTGGATACGCTTACGTTTGGCATATTTAAGAGCCTCGGATGCCACTTCAATATCTTTTTCTACTGCACGGGTTAAAGCACAAATAGTGGGCCATGTTACGGCTTTAGATATTTCAATTACTGAATTAAAGTCACCCGGACTTGATATGGGGAAACCGGCTTCAATCACATCTACTCCCAATTTCTCCAAAGCTTTGGCAACCTGAATTTTCTCTACTGTATTTAACTGGCATCCCGGCACTTGCTCACCATCTCTTAATGTGGTATCAAATATAAATAACCTGTCACTCATTTTTATAATGTTTTTAATTACTACTTCTTTATATGAAAAAAGCCTCTCTCACCAGGAAGTGAGAAAGGCTTTTATATTTTATATTATACATATTTACGCACGATACTCACTTCCGCTAGCTTTTCCTAGAAGAATAATAATACCGCTTAGGGAAATATGTATATAAGTATGGTTCATTATATGTCTTTTTTATTTGACTGTGCAAAGTTATATATAATTTTCAAGTTTCAAAATAAAATGAAAGTTTTTTCTCGTTTAAAATATCATTTCATAATCAAATAAGAGTTTTATTCGGAAAAGTATCATTAATAACTATATATTAGTATTAAAAAAAGGGATAACCTTAGCGGCTATCCCTTATAATCATTTTACTTTCCTGATGGTATTATTTCTCAGGAAATGTATCTTTTCACTCTGCTTTCTCAGGACATTCTGCTTTAGCAGTGCAGCATGAATCTTTTTTCTCAGCACAACATGCAGTAGAGTCTTTCTTGCAACATCCCTCTGCATCTGCTTTTACAGAAGCTTGTTCTGTAGTTTGTGATTCTGCCTCAGAAGTCGAGGATTTCTTATTTCCGCAAGAGGTCATAGCAAAAGCCATCACTAGAATGGCTGTAAACATTTTCATTTTCATAATCATTTGCTTTTTAAAATTAATAGTTAGTTTGATAACTTATAACGACGCAAAATTAAGCAAATCTAAGTTGTTATACAAAAGTTGGTTTAAACAATTATTCAATTGCCGTATAGAAAAGCAGAAAAGTATAATATATAATAGAAATAGAGAGATAAAGAAAGAACAAAAGAAAGATCGGTGG